>Ga0272441_10002122_pt1 | contig 40940 bp, 28 predicted proteins | sample SSMProp6N_FD_193582 | JGI IMG/M metagenome (GOLD analysis project Ga0272441, IMG submission 193582) | Marine sediment archaeal communities from Little Sippewissett salt marsh, Falmouth, MA, United States - SSM-Prop-6N | ecosystem: Environmental > Aquatic > Marine > Wetlands > Sediment ...
TTCAGGCTGTCATAATCAACGGATATATCGAACATGTGCTCGGGGATACAGCCCCCCGACGGTCCCCCTGTCTGGACCGCTTTGATCCCGGCATTTTCCGAAGGACCACCGCCGATACCATAGACAATGTCCCGAATACTCATCCCCATGGGAACCTCTACCAAGCCGGTATTTCTGATTTTTCCCACAAGACTGAATATTTTCGTTCCCGAATTTCCCGGCTTTCCTATGGTGGCAAACTCTTTCGCACCCTTCTGAATGATAAGAGGAATATTCGCCCAGGTTTCCACATTGTTGATACAGGTAGGCCTTCCATCAATGCCCTTGTCTATGGGATAGGGGGGTCGCTGACAGGGTTCCCCTATCTTGCCCTCAATGGAACGAATGAGGGCCGTCTCCTCGCCGCAGACGAAGGCACCGGCCCCCTTGACCACCTTAATGTCAAAGGCGAATCCACACCCCAGGATATTGTCACCCAGAAGGTCCGTCGTCCTCGATTGCTCCAGGGCGATTTCCAGATGTTTGATGGCGAGAGGATACTCGTTCCTCACATAGATGATGCCCTCCGTCGCTCCCGTCGCACAGGCACCGATCAGCATCCCTTCGATGATACTGTGGGGGTTCCCTTCCAGGATACTTCGATCCATATAGGCCCCCGGATCACCTTCGTCGCCATTACAGACGAGATACTTTCCCATCCCCTGTGGTCTTTGGGACAACAATTCCCACTTGACCCCCGTGGGAAACCCGGCACCACCCCGTCCCCGCAGTTGCGATTCCTTTATCTCGGTTATGATCCATGCCGGATCTGACATCTCCAGTACCTTCAGAAAGGAACGATAGCCGCCATTGGCAATGTAATCGGAGATACGCAGGGGATCTATCTTTTCGTTCGCCGAAAGGAGTAACCGCATCTGCTTTTTGAAGAACGGAATATCGGCCATCTTTTCCACCGATGTTCCGGTCTCTGGATCCCTATAGAGAAGATCATCAACAACCCTTCCCCTGGTTATTGCGTCAATGATTCGAGCAATATCGCAGGACTGAACCTTCGGATAATAGATTCCGAAAGGTTCAATCAACAGGGAAGGTTCCATCTCACAGAAACCGTGGCACCCCGTTACACGGAGATGAAGACTCTCTCCCAGAGACCTATTGATAATCTCTGTTCTTACCTGATTGACAATGGTATTGGCCCCACTGGCCTGACCGCAGGTGCCGCATGGAACCACAATGGTTGGTATTGGTGCTTGATTTGACTCAATAATACTGTCGCTGTATCGTCTGAAACCGTCTATCGATTCTATTTGCTCTCTCTTCTGTTCAATCTCCATTCCAGTCATACCCACTTTCACAGTCGCGCTTTCTCTAATCCTGTTAATGAGCAGTCGCGGCAGAAACGAGGCTGAGCCGCTGTCCTCTGCATCCCTTGGTGGAGCAAATCATGATCCTTTTTCCGCCATCAACATTTACCTGGACCATGGGAGCATTGCACTCAGGACATCGAATGGAATTAGATAAAAAATTATGGCAGTGGGGACATAAAAATCGGAGCCTTTTTTCACCGGGGATTTTTCCCCCATATTCTATGATCTGATCCTTATCGTTTGCAGGCAACCATGCGGGAATTAGTGAGGGACCATCTTCGACTTGGACATGGATCGATGGATGCCGGTTGATTAAATGGATCCTATCGATCAGTGAGTGGCCGCAAAAGGGACAGGAGGCTCGATAAAATTCCATGGTATTCTGCTCACCTGCCGCTGTACCATTCCCCTTATTTCGTGTTGTATCGATAATTTCCTTTACTTTTGTGGTAGTTACCTTTGAATAATAGGTCCCATCGGCACAAACGATCGGGCCGAGCGCACATGCCCCGAGGCAATTGACCGTTTCAAGGGTGAACTCTCGGTCGAATGTGGTTTCGCCGGCTTTGATTGCCAGTTGATTCTCAAATTCATTGACGATTGCCGTTGCCCCGCGAACATGGCAGGCAGTACCGAGGCATACGGATATTACATGGTTCCCCTTTGGTCTTAAACTGAAATACTTGTAAAAGGTCACAACACCATAAATATCCACGAGTGATTTACCTGTTTTTTTTGCAACCATAGAGAGCACATCATGGGAAAGATACCCCTGTTCTTCTTGAAGCTCTTCAAGAATAGACATTATTCTTCCTGCTTTCCCTTGATATGATTCGATTACCGCAAGGGTCCTTTGTTCATCCATAACTTTTTCTCCCTGAAAAACGTTCATCAAAAAGCATTATTGAAATTCCTCACAATACCAGACACCACCCTCTCGCCTGCTCATCGTGCAGTACGGAGCATGTTCACAAGTCGAACACAATCCAAGACACTCCCAGTTGTTGTCATTACTGGATTGGACCCCTGATTCACCACGAATATCCGTCTTAACCTTGACAGCATCATCGCCCTGTAGCACATATTCACTGCAAAAGAAGACCGGTCCGTTATTCATAGTGGAAAATGAGCAGTTCCCATAATAGGCACAGTTTGAACATATGCCCACTTGCCGATGAACTTCCGGCATCTCAGCACCTTGAGACGATACTATATGTGATTCTCCTTTGCTCACCACATTATCCTCCTCGACGTGATTATATATGTTTGCCTTCTGGCATAGCATAAGGTGTGCCGCCATGGTTCTGTTCGGGACCTCTGCGCGGTGTTTCCCCTGGTCGGCAATGATAGTGTCAGTGTGTACAAACAATAAGAGGAAGCTTACAGCAGGCATCTCTTGGATCCAGTTTCAAAAATACCGGCATGACGGCACAACAACGCCTGATCTGTACACCGATCAGGCGTTCCCATAGCCATGGCAGCACATGAACAAGTGCTCATGGCATCAATACAGTCATGTTCTGTTGAAGTGGGGTGAATGTCACACCAGTTTCATGGGGAAAAATGTGGTGTGACGGTTAAATCTGTCCTCAAGAAAGGCAGTACAGGCCTCAGCATGACCGAGAAACCAGCCCGGAGAGGTGGTGCAAAACGGGCCACCGGGGAGAATATCCCCATCGCAGGTTTTCAGTTGCCTATCGAAAAATCCTTAAGTTTTTTTCGCAGTGTTTTACGATCGATTCCCAAAATTTTCGCTGCCATCGACTTGTTTTCATCCACACTGATAAGAATATTACGAATATGTTCGGTCTCCACTTCTGCAAGTGAGCGGTGAAGCCTCTTGTCTTTCGTAAGAGAAAAGCGCATCAGTGACGGAAGTTCCGATGATTCGATTACACAATCATCAGACATGACCACCAGACGATGGATTATATTCTGCAGTTCTCTTACATTACCGGGCCAATGATAATGAAGCAGATCCTGTAATACCTGATCAGTAAGAACGGGAATGGGCTTGCCCATCTCTTCGGCAAAGGTTGTGCTGAAGTGCCTGACGAGCATGGCGATATCATCATCCCGGTCCCTTAAGGCCGGAAGGTCAATGGCAATCACATTAAGACGATAAAAGAGGTCAGCCCGAAAGCTCCCTTTTTCAATCATGTCACGCAAATCCTTATTAGTTGCTGCGATGATACGTACATTTACTGATCGTCTCTTGCTGGACCCGACCATGCATACCTCCTTTTCCTGAAGGACGCGCAATATCTTCGATTGCATGGACAGGCTTGTATCACTGATTTCATCAAGGAAAATACTGCCCCCTTCGGCAGTCTGAAAGAATCCGGCACGCGATTCAGTTGCTCCCGTAAAGGCACCTTTGACATATCCGAATAGTTCACTTTCAATAAGGGTCTCAGGAATACCCCCGCAATTGACAGGAATAAAGGGTGATGAGGCCCGTGATGAATTATAGTGAATGGCCCGGGCAACCAGTTCTTTCCCTGTACCGCTCTCTCCAGAGATCAGAACCGTGGCAGGTGTTACAGAAGCCTTTGTAATGGTTTTAAAAACCTTTTGCATGGGTCTTGAATTACCCAGAATACCCGAGAATGAGAATACCTCATTAGAATTACTTTGTTCTACATTTCTGCGTTCCCGAATCTTATCAATCACATGGCCGACATGCTCGTAGAGTTCCTCATCAGTAAAGGGTTTCGATAAAAAATCGAGGGCACCCAACCTCATTGATTCAACAGCACTCTCAACAGTGGCATAACCGGAAATAATCATGATTTCCGTTTCTTTGAAATTCGATTTGATGTGACGTATCAAGTCCAGGCCGTTGATCTTGGGCATCTTGAGATCGGAAATAACGAGATCAACAGGGGTGGCCTCAAGGATATCGATTGCCGCCGAGGCACTGAGGGCGGTATAGGCACCATACCCCTGCGTGGTGAGATTGCGCTGAATCAGTTCAAGTGTATCCGGGAAATCGTCAACTATGAGAATGTTATACTTCATGTTACTGGTTTCCATTCGCAAACCCATTCCCTTCGACCGACGACAGGGTGGGCAAGGTAATCTCAAAGCGAGTTCCCTTGCCTTTTGTGCTCTCCGCCGCTATGAGTCCCTTGTGGGACGTAACGATGCCGTGAACAACGGCAAGTCCCAATCCCGTACCGTCATGTATATCTTTCGTCGTAAAAAAGGGAACAAAGATCTGTTTCAAGACCTCTTCATCCATGCCGATACCGGTATCTGTGACCGTCAGGGATACCTGCCCGTTATACGACTGCGTCATGATGTGCAAATTTCCTCCATCAGGCATTGCCTGCAGTGCATTGACTACCAGATTAACCAATACTTGCTGGAGCAGGGATGAATCCCCCAGGATAGCAGGAAGCTGCGGATCAACTGTCCGTTCAACCGTTATTCCCGCCTTGTGCAGCCGTTTCTCAAGGAAGGACAGACCGTCCCCAACAATATCATTCACATTGATCTCTTTCATTGTGTGAGGTGTCTGCCGGGCGAAGAGGAGCAGCTTTTTGATGACATCACGGGCCTGAAGCGTAGCACTTACTATTTTGTTGATATCCTGTTCTGCCTGCTCAGGGAGGTGGGGATGTTTTTCGGCCAGCTGGGCATACCCGAGGATGGTCCCAAGGGGTTCGTTCAGTTCATGGGCGACCCCAGCGGCAAGCTGACCGATAGTGGCCAGCCTGTCGGTATGCCTGAGTTGTTTTTGAAGTTCTTCCTGTTCTTCCTGTGCCTGTTTTTTGTCGATGAACTGTGCCACCTGCATGGCCATGGTGTTTATCAGTGCACGTTCGCCCTTCAGAAAGGGCCCCTCATCAAGGACTGGTTTTTCCTCCAGATACACGACTTCTATGAAACCCTTCTTCTTTCCCTGTATAATGATGTCGGCCCTCTGCCGGTAGGGTGTTTCAGCAAAATCAGGAAGTGCATACGCATGGTCATTCAAGACAATTCGTGCCGATGTTATCTCAGGATACTGCCATGCGGGAGGAAGCAGTTCAACGATTCTCATAAAGATTTCATCACTGGAAAGTCCTGCTTGGATGGACAATTTCGTAAGTTCATAGAGACAGGTTAATTCCTTGACGCGTTCTGTCTGGGCAACCTGAACCTGATAATTAATTACGGCTAAGGCCAGAGTCCCGACAAAGCGTTCATACATTTCGATCTCATCAAGCGGGAAAAAATTGCTGTGGCAGCTTTTTAGTATCAGGACCCCGACATTGTCGCCATTACGTTTCGTGGGTATGGCCGCCAGGGAGTGATGTCTCCCGTCTTTGTTTGACGACAGATCAGGAAAGGTCTCGATATCGTTAATAACAAGACTTCCTTTTTTTGTAAGCTCTTTATTACACTCCCATTTCTGTCTTTGAAAAACTTTCCAGCAGAGCTCTTGAAACTTTGTATCCAGGGGGAAATCTTTGGTAAGATATATTTTATATTCAAACCAATTACAACCACTGTCACTGGAGCATCGTGCAATTTTCTCTTCCCGTTTGATCCAGTATTCCATCACGTCACAGCCGGAAAAATTTAGCAGCAGTGTCAACAGTTTCTGCATGTAGGCAACTTCTTGCATAGTTTGCGTGGACAGCCGTAATATCTGCTGTGACAGATTAGAAAAATCATTGGTAGTCTTGTCTGTGCGTACGTAGGCGTTCATCTATTTCCTCAACATTGGTTCTCTATTATTCTCCAGGTAACAGGGATCTTCCATTGATCACCACCGTGACGGGACATCTTCATCATCGATCTGCGAAACCGTATATGCAATAAGACGTTTTTCCGAGTTGCACAGATGATCCAACAAGGACTCATGGGCCAGGCCTTCATCACTCCTGCAGAGAGCGACTAAAATTGCCTCATGTTCCTCGATAATTCGATCATTATCCCCTCCATCCTCAATGGCACAGAGGGCGATCCGCTGTATCTTACTCCATAGGTTGCAGAGTAACGCATCCATCGAACTGTTGCCCAGCTTCGCAGAGAGAATGCGATGTATTTTGCGATCGCATTCGATAAAGGCATACCCCTGTTTGCCTGTCATCAGTACGTGCTGTTTTGCCAGAGCGGCAAGTTCGGAAGCGGAAAGCTGTGTGCTCACCCGCCTGATAATGTACCCTTCGATAAGTTTTCGGATTTCAAAAATATCATGGATATCGATCTCTGTGAGATCGATTATCTGGATACCTCTCCCCGGAATAAAGGATATCAACCCGTCACAACTCAATTCCAGCAAAGCTTCACGAACAGGAGTCCTTGACATTCCGAGCTCTTCAGCCAGTCTGCCTTCATTATAGAGACGTTGGGTAGACAACTTCCCCGCACATATCATCCCCTTGATAACATCGTATGCTCGGTCCTTCAGCGCTTTCCTGCGTCGTATGTATGGCCTTATATCTTTCATGCCTTCTCGCCGGAGCAATATCCATACCAGATTTTCCAGCACGGCTCCCCGGCAAGACAGGCAGTTGAACTGCACAAGGCATACTCCCACTCCTTTTTCAGGTCAAGAAAAAAACCAGCCCCACCGAGACAATCCGACAGTAAGATGGAAACAGGGGGGGCGAATCGGCTGAACTATTACTCGAAGGCGTGCGGGCTATGACATCATCACACTAGTATCCCTGTAATTTTGTTATCTCTGTCTTGACTTATTCCTAGCCGTTCATATATTGCTTCTTGTAGAATCTTACACAATGTTTGCGGCATGACCATCAATGATGACAACATCTTTTAATTTCTCTGATTATGTCAGATGACCGTGCAGTGCAATATATCGCAGGAGTACCATTAGTGAAGAAACCGACGGCCATATTGTTATTGTCATGCCCCGATCAGAAGGGCATTGTGGCAGCCATATCGAATTTCATCTTTCAGCACCGGGGGAATATCCTCTATGCCCAGCAGCATACGGCACAACCGGAAAATATGCTCTTCATGAGGATAGAGTGGGATCTTGAACATTTCACCATTCCCCGGGGGGAGATCAGACAGGCCTTCCTGTCACTGGCGGAACGATTTTCCATGAAATGGGACATCCGGTTTTCCGACTACGTCCCCCGGATCGCCATTTTCGTCTCACGGCATATCCACTGTTTTCACGACCTGATCCTCAGGCACCGCATGGGAGAACTGCAGGCCGACATATCCCTGGTGATCAGTAATCACACCGACCTGCAGGAGACGGCGGAGCAGTATGCACTGAAGTTCATGCACATTCCCATCACAGCAGAAAACAAGCTGGCTCAGGAAGAGAAGGCAATCGAGGTGCTGCGGGAGCACAACATCAATCTCATCGTCCTCGCCCGGTACATGCAGATCTTGAGCGGCTCCATGGTCGATCTCTATCGGAACAGGATCATCAACATACATCATTCCTTCCTGCCCGCCTTCGCCGGTGGCAGACCCTACCAGCATGCCTACGAACGGGGAGTCAAGATCATCGGGGCCACGAGCCACTATGTCACGGAAGATCTTGATGAGGGACCCATTATCGCCCAGGACGTGATCAGGATTACCCACCGGGATTCGGTCACCGATATGGTCCTCAAGGGAAAGGACATAGAACGGACGGTACTGGCCCAAGCCGTCAGACGTCACCTGGAAAACAAGATACTGGTCTACGGCTCAAAGACGATCGTCTTCGACTGATCAGGGAGGCCGTCGCGCGCTCCCGGTGACGGGATGAGCCCCCCCGATGGATACCCTGAAATCGGCAGTCGGCTCACCGCCGGAGGCGATGAGCCGACCTGTCCATTATACCCCACAGGGATGCTTCATGATCACCCTGCACACTGCTTCTACAGAAAGTCGCGGTCGTACCTGCCACCCGTGAGTTTCTTCATATCACCCTCGCCCAGATAGTCCTGCAGGTTGACATCATTCCACTTGCTCAGAGTAAAGAAGTTGATGCCCTCACCCTTTTCGGTGATCTTGTATTTCCAGGGCATGGTGGCATCGATGACGAGGTTCCCCCGGGTGATGGGGTCACCCTCCGTCTCCCTCACGCCGGCAATGGGGTTGTTCCGGTGAGAACGGGATTCGGGCAGTACGTGTACCTGTTTCGTCGGATTACACCGGGTGGCGATGGCCCAGTTCACATGGCCGTAGTTGTATATGTCGATGTCTTCATCCACCAAGGTGACATTGTCGACAGTCACGGCGCCCCAGGTCAGGGCGGCCATTGCCACGTCTATCTGCAGTCCTTCGTGCATCAGCTCCGTCTTCCTTACCTGAATGATGGCGTGATGTCGCTGGGCCGTCAGCCGGGCATCGACAACAAATTCCCCCGCCAGGTTCCTGAGATGTTTGAGAAATCTCGACGCATTGCCCAGCCCTATCGCCTCATAGGGGGGCGCCTTGGGAATGAGCATGTTGTTGATGGGATTGTTGCGGTGAGTCACGGCCGTGATATCCATGAGCGGGGGATGGATATCCATGCCCAGATAGCCGAGATATTCCGGCCAGGGGCCTTCCTCGCCCAGATCGTAGGGGGGATTGACTTTTCCTTCGATCACTATCTCCGACGACGCGGGGACATACATGTCCAGTGTCTCGCATTGAACTACGGACAGGGGTTCGCCGATGATCCCTCCGGCAAATCCGAATTCGTCTTCGTCATAGGTCATCTTCGTGACGGCGGCGATATAGACGGCGGGATGACAGCCGATACAGAGAGCCACCTCGAGGGGTACACCCTCGTCTTTCGCGGCGAGGAGATGCATACCGCCGTGCCTGACCCACCTGATATTGCAGGTGATCTTGTCCTTTCCCTGCACTGTTGCACGATAGACACCGAGGTTATACTCGCCCGTGATGGGATGCCTTGTCACTACGACGGGCTGATAATAGAGGTGATGCGACTGGATGGCACCGCGCGTGGGATAAACCAGCTTCTTGATATCGATATCATCGGTAATGATATGCTCCTTGCAGGGACCCGTCGATTCCAGTCTCGGTTTTATGGGGTTTTCTATGGCGTGCAGGAAAAACTCCTTGACCGCGGGCCGGTCACCGGTAAGCCCGAAATAGTTGATCGCCCGGTCATACTCGGAAAAGATGGCGGAACAGCCCCGCATGTGGGGATAACCGGCAATCTTTTCGAAAAGTATTACGGGGATGCAGCCGGGAGACTGCTCGCCTATGGCGCGACTGACCGAAGGAAGTTCAATGAATGGTTCCACCTCCCTTTTGACACGGACCAGTTCCCCCCGTTGTTCCGCCAGGGCTATGGCTTCCCTGTAATCCATAACAGGTTTTTCTGTCTGAATAGATCTACGCATTACACCAACCTCCTTCCATAAGATTTATAACATATGTTTTGTATCCACGTACCGACATGCGGTGGAAATGAACCATTTCCATAATTCTAAACATAGATACCATTAAATTATATATATATATGTAAGTCAAGTTTTTCTTTCCCTTCACGGCAAGAAGTCAGCCGCTGAGCGGGCAATACCACCCTTCCACGCAGTACACACTGTTCCTGAAAGATGTATCATTCTCCCCGGTAGCCGATACATCGATGTCTTTTGTACTTCTAAATAATTGGTAAGTTTAAGATCTGTTCAGTCACGGCAGCTCCCCTTCCCGATAAGTTGGAGCACGGCGAAAAGCAGACAGAGAAGAAATGGAATCATTGTGATGCAGGTTGCTCCGATTCGCACAGCGTTAGATCACCTTCCGAAGGAACTGCCCTGTCAGTGATTGCTTGATGGCGGCAATCTCCATACCTTAGAATATAGTCAGCTTCTCTTTCACCAGTAAAACGACCAGTGGATACCGTCTCAAATATTATAGCCAACAGAGAGGTACCCTAACCGTCCATCAGAATGTATCGGGCTTCGACACCCACAACGATAACTCGTGTGATCATCCAAGTCAGATGTGTCGTGCTTTTGATTGTGCCCACCTCAATCCGTTGATAAACGCAGCAACGTTTATCCATGATTTTGCACCCCTCACACACCAGCTTGTTTGCATCGTTCCATGAAAGTCATATAGTATCCAGCAAAAGGTAGCTGACACTTTCGGATCGGAAGCAAGTAAGCATATTCAAATCTCTGACAAGCCAACTGGTGAAATCATTAAATATTCGATACCCACGCTGCAACAGTTGCACATAATATTGTTTTTTTATGATGTTGGGTCCTTGAGCTTCACCACAATATCATGCTTTATAGCCTTGTGATCCCATTTGAATGTATGTAGAGGAAGCACAACACGATTATTACCGATTAACTTTGAAAATGTACGACTCCAAATCAATTCATTGCCCGACCACGCTTCCAGCGTTGGATTGGGAATCGTATAAGCCAGTTGCATGGAAACGCAAATCCTGTGGCCATTGACTTTTGTGTTATCCAGTTCCCGAATGCTAATCTTCTGCGGTACAATATGTCGAACTGGAAATTCAGCCCTTAAATGGGTGTATTCGTCTATAGTAACTTCATCTTTACCTTTTATCAATTGTATAATTCTCTGCGCTGCCTCTCTGCCCTCGATTGCACAGAGGTCATGCATATCAGCGCCACGCAAAACATTCCCCGCTGCGAAAATACCGGGAACCGATGTCATAAACCTGTTATCAACCATTGGACCAGCAGTCGAGACATCCATAGTAATAGCCGTGTTGTCTATCAATGGGGAATATGAACGCAATTTTCCTGTCATAATGACCGTATCACACGGTACAGTAAAACGTCTTTTTGTTCTGTTGTTCATCAGTGCCACACCTTCAACGTTATCGGTACCTATAATACTCTCTACCGATGTCTCGGTATATATGGGAAACCGGTACACGGCACTCATAGCCTTTGCAATCCAAGAATATGTATTCACAAACGTTCCCTCTTCCACTAAACCAACAATAGAAACACCAGCTTTTTTGAGCGTTATGGCACTTGAGAAGGCCACATGTTCACTACCCAGAATAACTGCTCGATTACCCGGCTTTTCGCCACGTTCGTGGACTATCTCTTGCAGGCTCCCAGTGGTAAAGACGCCCGATTGTCGAGGCCCAGGGATAACTCGCATTGCCCGTGGTGCCTCATAACACCCCGTTGCCAAGAGGATGTATGGGCAATGGTAGACCTCTATCCCTGAAGGAGACAGTACCTCTATCGTATGTTTCTCAGTACCATTCCCCGGAATTATTTTGAGAACTGTTGAATCTGTATGAATGGAGACTGTACTGTTTCGTACCGATTGGGACAGCCTATTTGCATATGTCGCCCCTGTATATAATCGCCTCAAGTCACGCATCCCGAAAAAGATATTACACGTTCTTGGAATACCGCCTAACTCGCTATCGTTTTCAATAATCACGGCCTTGCATTCTGACCCCAGACATCTTGATATCTCAAGACATGCTGACAACCCTGTCGGACCACCACCAATAATGGCAACATCCAAGTCTTTTGATTGTTCTCCCATTTAGTATTTCCTCCTCCCTCACTGTTCGCAAACAACACTGGCTAAAAAGTCACCTGATTCAATACCAAACTTCTGGTAAGGTATTCGTTGCATCCTCGGTATTATGACGACAAGTATTTTGAATTTGTACCTTTTTGCATTACTTCGTTGAGCGACACACCCAACTCTCTGGCCAATATATTCGCCACTTTAGGCCCACAGAAATTTGACTGGCACCTCCCCATCATTGCTCTGGTACGGAATTTTATTCCGTCTAACGTCACCGCACCCCGCCTAATGGCTTCAACGATTTCACCTTCTGTCACTTGTTCACACCGGCATATGATTCGACCATATTTCGCGTCCTTTGCAATCAATTGATCGCGTTCAGTGTTACTCAAGTCTTTTACACGGGGAATCGCCTTTCGTTTTGGTTGAAAATCAGATTTACTCACCAATTGAAGACCACCATCCGCTAACATACTAACTACGTGACGGGCGAGCGGGAGTGCCCCAATGATACCCGGCAATCGAACAACCGCATTAAAAAACCGTGGATTGACCGGTGAAAACTCTAAAATATGGTTTTCAACATCACGTGTATTAAATACTCTGACACCGGCAAAGGTACTTATAATGTCTTCGTTGGACAGGCTTGGAACCAACGTCCTCGCTATGTCCATCGAGGAAAAGATCTTGTCACCCATGGTTCCGGAATCAGCAGGGCCACCATCGGTGGGATCGTACCCCCCCACTGATATTAAAATATAATCGTCATCACGTGGTAATACCATCTGGACTTTTCCAGGCATCATCGGCCAGCGTACCAGTGACTTTAATAATGCCCTGTTGCGGTTGTGCAAAATGATGAGTTGAGATTTGTTGTATGTCAGGTTCCAATCGCGCCCTCCAGCCATATCAGCCACTCGATCAGCCCAGCCACCGGCTGCATTAACCACATATCTGGTCTCGATGTTACCCTGAGCAGTCTCTACAATTTGATAATCCCCGTTCTGAGTAATGCCCGTCACTTCTGCGTTCACAAGGACTTGTACTCCGTTTTGAACGGCATTCTCCGCGACGCCAATAACAACTTCAGGAGGAAAAATCTCTATTACATGGTCTGGTGCATACAACCCAGCCATAACATCTTTATTTACGTGAGGCTCAAGATCAAAAATCTCATCTCTTTCCAACTCTTTAAAATCTGCAAATTTTCCTCCCAATTCCTTACCAAGATCTGCAGTCATGTTCATTTCTTTTATTTGTTCTTCGTCCTTGGCAAGTATCAACTGAGGCAAAAACTTATGTTTTATATCTAAATCATCCAGTACCGTATCCCACTCATCAAAACCCTGTTCATTCCACTTCGTAATGTTATACTCCGGATGATATAATTGCGTAAGAGGCGTTCCAGGAGGCAACATGACACTTTTCAAGATCATTGATCCCACATAATTAATTCCTGAATAAATATTTCCCAATGTAACTTTGGTTGCCCCGGCACATAACTCGCCTCCCTTCTCAACGAGTATCGTTGCCACATTATATTTCGAAAGTTCTCTCGCGATTGAAGCTCCTGTAATGCCCGCGCCAATAACGACAACGTCAGCATCAAATTTTTTCTGCTTATTCATGTTTCCTCCTCGTCAGTAATCATAATAGTGAGAATGTGTGACCATGCCAATATCTGTCGAAATAAGATGACCAGCGGATCAAATGATTTCGATTAAACTCTCCCAGTCGACGATACTCACAAAACTAATTGTGCCATCATATCCACATTATTCATGATATTTTAATGGTATTATTTCCAAATCATTTGGTATAATTTCAATATGAACAAATGGTGCATCCCGCTATATTTGAATCCGCCATTCAAGTTAACCGATCCCTTCCCGACACATATAAAAGGCCACTTTTCGTCTCTGAATTCTCTGATAAAAAAATCCGTCTATCGAAACAATCCTGACCCCGTATCCTTGTCACTCTGTCAGTATGCTATTAATCCCCAACAACACCTTCAGATAACACTTCATTCTCTTCTGTCGATTCTTTTTTATTGCGGCTCCGCATTATCTGCATACTCAGTACCATACCAATCAGCATGATCCCACCGAGATCGCTTAAACCATTTGGGATAATACACATGACGGCACCAACTGCCAGCACAACCCGTTCCAACCAGTACGAATAGGTCCAGAACCATCCGATCACACACCCTGCCAAAGCCGCTGTTCCTATCGCCGCAGTAAAGGTAACATGAATAATTTCGATGGGCGTCCCACTGGTCAGTAAACCCGGGCCATAGACGAAGGCAAAGGGAATAATATAGGCCGCCAAGGCCAAACGCCACGCAATAAATCCGGTTCGCATTGGATCGGATCTTGCTATGCTGGCTGCAGCATAAGCGCCCATGGCTACCGGTGGCGTAACAAAGGACAATGCTGAGAAAAACAAGACAAAGAGATGGGCACTCAATTCTGGTGCTCCCAATTGAACAAGGGCCGGAATAGTAAAGGAAACCTGAATCAAATAGGCAATCGGTGCCGGCATCCCCATACCCAGAATAATATTTGCAATCATGGTCAGAACAAGTGCAAATAATAAATTGCCTCCAGAGAGCCCTACAATGATGTTGTTAATCTGCATTCCCAACCCACCTAACGTAAAGGTGCCGATGATCATTCCTGCAGCACCGCAGGCAACGGCAGGAATCAAGATTCCGTGCCCTGCCGATGTCATCGCCTCCAGCCAATCGCGCGGGGACAGCCATGATTCCCTACGCACGTAGGCAATGATAATGACACTTATCAACCCATACAGTGCCGCCCGTAATGGGCTGTATCCCGTCATGATCATATAAACTATTATCACGAAGGGAATAAAGAAATATCCTCCTTTTTTCAGTACGTTAGAAAGTACCGGCAACTCAGATCGAGGCATGCCTTTCAGATTCAAACGGGCTGCCTCAAAATCAATCATGAAAACCAGGCTAACGAAATAAAGGACCGCCGGAATGAGGGCACTCAGTGCAACGATTTTGTAGGAAAAACCAGAAAATTCAGCCACCAAGAAGGCTGTGGCCCCCATGACAGGGGGCATGATCTGTCCTCCCGTTGATGCAACAGCTTCGACGGCGGCGGCAAAATTTTTGTTATATCCTGTTTTCTTCATCAAAGGGATGCTGAAAGAACCGGTAGTTACAACGTTTGCAGTGACACTTCCCGATAGAGACGCCATCAAAGCGCTTGAAAAGACAGCTGCCTTTGCGGGCCCCCCTCTCACGTGACCAAACATGCTCGACATGAAATTCATGAAGAACATCCCGCCGCCGGTCCGTTCCAAAAATATACCGAAGACAACGAAGAGTGCAACATACGTTGATACAATGCCAACCGGGACTCCAAATAAACCATTCGGCGTATAGTAGAAATGGTCTACAAGCCACGGTACATCAAAGAATCGGTGCCCCCATACACCAGAGATCCAAGAACCAAAATAGGCATACAGTATCGTAATGACTAGAAGTATACCCATTGCATTACCCAATACCCGGCGGCCAGATTCAACAACCACGATAATGGCCCCAATACCAATGATAATTTGTATCATCGTCAGATCAGTTACGAGTGCAAGCCGGTCAGAAAGAATGGTGGCGTTAATGATCATATATCCAAATGAAATACAGCTCACAAGAAGCAACACCCAGTCGTACCACGGCATGTTTGGTCGTTTTTCGATCTTCCCGTTGACCCTGTACACAATAATTGACAACCCGATTGCAAAAAATAGAAGGATGGACCGTTGCCGTAGCACAATTAAGGAACCCATAACTCCAATGTAAACTGCATAGAGTGACATGGCTGATGCAAACATCACCCCTAAAAGCTGAGTTATCTTAGAACTCACTGTTTGCTTTCTTTCTGCGTCAGGCTGATATTGCATATATAATCTCTCCCATTTATCTATACAGGCATCTGCAGTATATAGAGGTCGTATATATCGCTGATCGCCACCAAGGCGCTCAAGAATGTTGTAATCAGTTAACACCAATTAGCAATAATCAACATGTTATTGTCGGGAATATTTGCCAGTGATTTGATTACAAACACGGACCGCTATGTAATAGTATCGTGATACAACTCCAGCTAGTAGAGTTGTATCACGAACGAAACATTATTTACCCGCATCGATCCCATGTGCTTTGAAATACTTCACTGAACCCGGATGATATGGTATACCTGTTTTCCCAGAAGCTGTTTTCATAGAAAAATTTCTCAGCAGCTTGTGGACACCTTGCAACGTTTTTTTCTCTTTGAATATTCCGTCAAGCATTTTCACAACTGTATCGTCGGGAAGATCGGCACGGACAATCAGGACCGTGACACCGCCGAAGGTCTGTACTTCCTTCTCCTGACCATTGTATGTTCCTGCCGGGATCTTCATCTTCAATATGCCTGCATTAATTTCTTGCAGTTTATTGATGGCATCATCATCAAAGGAAATTAAGCGTACATCCCGAGAGGCTGCCACATCCTGAATGGCAGCAATTGGATACCCTCCTATACCCGTGGTAAATCCATCAATCATTCGATCTTTGAGCATCTGAGCTGCATTGGCTGCACTAACATGAAATGCCTTTTTCAGATCATCAAAAGTCAAGCCCGCTGTCGATAATGCCATCTGGGTGAAGGGAACCGTTGCCGAACCCTGAGTGCCTACCATCAGACGTTTGCCTTCGAAATCACCAACGGTATAAATATTAGACTCTTTCAGGGTACATAACTGGTATACCCCCTCATAAAGGTTGATGAGAGTTCTCATATTCTTGTGGGGCGTTTTGTAGGGAGGCTTCGCGTTTATAGCATCAACGCATGTAATAGCCATGGCGAGACCAAAGTCAGCCTTGCCGGTATTCACTGCCTTTGGGTTGATTCGTCCTCCGCCTTGAATGACATCTACGCGTGTCCCAGGATTGTTTTTTTGGATCGCTTCAGAACATGCAGCGGCAATAGGATACCATGATCCGCCTGGTGGTGCTGTTATCATGACCAAATCTTTAAGTTGATTCGCAGTAGCCTTGTGATCGTTTCCCATAACCAATACCATTGCAAAAATCATGGCAACCATCACACCTGTTTTCAACCATCGCCTGCTTTTCATATTATCCTCCTTATTTGTAATACTTCTGTCACCAGTCAAAACTACCCCCCCAAGACTTGTCTGCTCGCACATAAAAAAGTGTTAGAGAGACAACTTTTACATATTGCAACTATATAAATCTGTATTTTATCGACCACCCCCTCTTATTTAAGATTATTCAGGATTAAAAATCATTGGCAATAATTTTTGTCAAACCGAGTTCGTTCAGTCGCGACGTATCAGGCGTCCCTGTCGTTTCATCCCATCCCTGCAAATGATAGTATTCGGACAGCATGGCCTTCAAATATTCCGGGGCAAGGAGGCGACCCTGAGACGGACCGTCAGACAGCGGTTCTTTTAAGAGGCGTTCAGGTATGGTGTCTTCCTTGCTGGTCACTCCTTCTCGAATATTAAACATTCGTTCAAGGGTCAGTATACGATCTGCCGCATTTATCAACACCCGTTTGTCAAACTGTTGTCCTGTAAGAAGCGTGAGACCTTCAGCTATAAGATCAAAGTCAAAGATCCTGCTTATCCCGAAAGAACATCCCGGCATACTGTCAAGTATGATCTGCTTCCTTCCCAGATTTTTAATAAGTTCAGCCTTTCCTTCATACTCATAGCGTGTAGGCTTGACAGCATCTGCACGTGCACCCAAACCGATCGCGTGATGACACCCCCCGCGGCTACCAGCAGCGAAAGTAATGGCCTGTGACGTAGCACCCCGCGGATCATAACCGCCCAACTCGAGGCCTTTTACATGCATGGCAAAGGCTTTCGATCCGCCACCAATGTGGGCCGCTGCAGCGCGAGAACCCTCTGCCAACAGGTCGCCGAGGCCATCCCGGTCAGCAATTTTTTTCAGCATGGAATATGCAGCCTCATCGTCACCAAAATGCAACTCCTGATTATCATTGTCACCAGCAGTCAACAGTCCCCGTTCGAAACATTCCATGGCAAAAGACAAGACTATGCCTGCTGACATAGTGTCCAAACCGAGATCATCACAAAGGGCATTAGCCGCAATGATAAAATCAGGCTTGGCAATGGCACAACTCGTCCCAAGTGCATACATGGTTTCGTACTCAGGGCCATGAGTTGTTATACCGGCATAAGGTCCGTCTTTTACAATCGTTTCGCTACCACACTGCAATGGACACGTTCTACACCCCGAATCTTTTACAACCATTTGCAACTTGTCCTTCATGGACATCATAGAAATGTTGTCGGCACCTTCAAAGGTCCCTTTCTGCCAGTTCCGCGTCGGCAAAATGCCCAGTCCGCTGAGCAGCGGCGGAGCGTCACCGGTCCCATATGTCGCAAATCCGTCTCTTGGTCCTCCCCGCTCCTTCATCAATTCTCTAATTTTCTTGAGCCACTGCTGAAATCCTTCAGGATCTGCAACGCTCACTGGATCCTCACCATGCACAGCGATTGCTTTGAGATTTTTACTTCCCAAGACGGCACCGATCCCCCCGCGTCCAAAACGACGATGATCATCACTAATCAGAGCGGCAAATTTTACCAATTTTTCGCCGGCAGGCCCAATCGCTGCGAGTGCCGTTTTCTCAGGCAATAACGGCTTGAGATTTTCAAATGTTGCTCTGGGTGACATGCCTTGAATTTCACTGTTCGGTCTTACTGCAACATCGGAACCGTTAATATACAAATAGGACAAACCTGGTGCTCGACCTCCTATAATCACAGCATCATAACCTGCACGCTTTAATGCTGGTCCAAGCCATGTCCCGGCCATTGAATACAGATATATCCCCGTCAAGGGTGACTTTGTTAAGACCAAGGCTCGACTGGAAGTAGGAGACGAAGTACCTGTCAATGGTGCCGTTACAATGATACATTTATTCTCATCACTGAGAGGATCCACCGTCGGGCCTACCTCTCGCCACAAAAGATAGACCCCCAAACCACGGCCTCCAATAAACTGCAATACCATCTGTTCATCTAACGGTTCTATTCTGTTTCGTCCCGTGTTCAGATCAACGTGTAGAATTTTACCCGTATATCCATACATATACATACCCCCCTTTAATGAGAATGATCACGACTGGGCGCTTGATATAACAAATACGACATGTATAGAGTAAAATTATAACTTTATGAACAGAAACACAACACTAGTTGTTTACTAGCGATACCCTAGTGTTACACTAGGGTAACTGTTGTAGGAATGAAAGATGATTGGAAAGGGTGTTTTTCCCCCCTTTCAAGCCCAATTTTCTCCGAAGTTTACCTCGGTGAAATTCGATTCCTTTTTCTGAAATATTCAATAACTCAGAAATTTCTTTAGTAGTTTTACCGCTTTTAATCAATTGGGCAATTTGAATTTCTTGCGGGGTCAGGTGCAGATTTCTAGACCGTATCTTATTCAAGAAAGGAGAGATTATTTCTTTCAGGTTGTTGTCAATGATGGTCAGATAATTTGTTTGGTTGGGATCCAACGGAGAAATCTTTAATTTTTCTATGTAAGGAAAAACCAGTTCTTCCACATTCGCCAAAATCTTTTCTTCCGTTTCAATGATATCTTCTTCCCTCTGTTTTAATAATACCTTCAATGCTGTATTGACATCCCTGAGGTTTTCTTCGGCTCTTCTGCACGCTAAAAACAGTTGGGAATTATCGAGTGCCCCAGCGATTTGCGCTGCAATCCTTTCCCCTAGCTGAACATCCCGTTCTGAATAAGCGTTCAGTGCCTTGGACCTAAAATTCAAAACACCAATAAACTTATCTCGAAAAATGAGAGGAATTGAAAGGAACGAGCGCAATCCACATTTAAATCCTTCCAACATGAAAGGATACTGTGGATCTAATTCAGTAACATCTTCCGTGTGGATTACAAGCGATGACCGGGATTCAATGATTTCCGACAAAATGGATTGTTCCAGCGGTAATATATCTCCAATCCGTAACCCTTCAATCTCCATCCCAGCTACATATGTGGCCGTTACCGTTTTTTTCTCCAAGTCGACGAGATATACGGCAACTCGATCACAATCAATCAACTTTTTTGCTTCCTTGGCAAATTGTTGATATACCTCTTCAATATCAAGAGAAGAGCTGATAACCCGTCCGATTTCTGCTAGAATTTCGTACTCATTGGATAAACGATGAAAGGCACCTTTTAAGATATCCAAAGTTGGCGACCTCGCAGGTAAATATTACTTTAAGGATTACAAAAGACTGGTTTTCAAGGCAGACAATCATTTATATATATAATATTAATAATATATGTGCGGACTGAATAAGTCAAGTTTTTTCAGATGGTCTTTTTGATTCGTCATCTATGAATTAACAGTGAACTCCAGATGAACCATAACATAACTAGAACAGGAAACACCCAATTTTTTAGAGACGTGCGCAAGGGTGTTCTTCCTTGATTCACCCTCAGTTGAGGAAGAAACTGTTTACAGTACCGTCTGAAGGAATTGCCCCGTCAGTGATTTCTTTACGGCGGCAATCTCCTCGGGTGTCCCGGCGGCCACAATCTCACCTCCGCCGTCTCCCCCTTCGGGTCCGAGGTCTATAACATGGTCGGCACACTTGATGACATCGAGATTGTGTTCGATCACCACAACGGTGTTTCCCATGTCGACGAGTCTCGTCAGCACATGTAACAGTTTTTCTATATCGGCAAAATGGAGGCCGATGGTCGGTTCATCCAGTATATAGAGGGTATTCGTCGTCTGCCGCTTCCCCAGTTCCCGGGCCAGTTTGATTCGCTGCGCCTCCCCCCCGGATAGCGTCGTTGCCGACTGTCCCAGCTTGACATATCCGAGACCGACATCGGCTAGCAGCTGTAATTTCGACCGCACGATGGGGATATGACTGAAGAAGGAGAGGCCCTGATTGACGGTCATGTCCAGTACGTCGGCAATACTTTTTCCCTTGTAGAGGATCTCCAGCGTGTCTCTGTTGAAGCGTTTTCCCCGGCAGACGTCGCAGGTTATGTAAACATCGGGCAGGAAGTGCATCTCGATCCTCTTCAGCCCGTCTCCCTGGCAGGACTCACATCTCCCCCCTTTGACATTGAAACTGAATCTCCCCACCCGGTACCCTCGCATTCTTGATTCGGGCAGCTGGCTGAAGAGTTCACGGATATGGGTGAATGCGCCGGTATAGGTGGCGGGATTCGATCGGGGGGTCCGTCCGATGGGTTGCTGGTCCATGACGATAACCCGCTCGATCCCACCGAAATCCCGTATCTTTTTTATCTTCCCCCCCTTACCCCGGTATCGGTTCAGCCTCCTTCTGAGGACCTTGTAAAGTGTCTCGATAACCATGGTACTCTTGCCGGAACCCGACACCCCGGTGACACAGGTCAATACACCGGCGGGAATCCTGATATCGATATCCTTGAGATTGTTTTCACAGGCCCCTTCGAGCACGATGTGCCGGTCCGAAGCGGGACGCCGCGTCCCGGGACGGGGGATAGAGAGCCGTCCCGCCAGGTAGCCTCCCGTCAGGGATTTCTTCGATCTGCGGGTTGCATCGGGTGTCCCCTGAAAGACGACCTCACCGCCGTGGAGCCCGGCCCCCGGCCCCATATCGATGATGCAGTCGGACGCCTTCATGACCTCGGCATCGTGTTCCACCACCAGGACCGTATTGCCCATGTCACGGAGCCGCTTCAAGGTGGCAATAAGCCTCATATTATCGCGGGGATGCAAACCGATTGTCGGTTCATCGAGGACATAGAGTACCCCCACCAGTCCCGAACCGATCTGCGTGGCCAGCCTGATCCGCTGCCACTCGCCACCGGAGAGTGTCCCCGAAGATCGTGCCAGATTGAGGTAATCCATACCGACATCGATGAGGAAACTGAGCCGCTCTGTTATCTCCTTCAGGATCCGCTCGGCGATGAGCGATTCCCTGCTGGACAGCGAGAGGGTGGTAAAAAAATCCATACACCTCCCGATGGACATGCAACAGACCTCATGGATGGTCTTTCCGTGGACCGTTACCGATCGGCTGTCACTCTTCAGCCTGGAACCGCCGCAGGCCGGACAGTCCCTCACATTCATATAGCGTGTCAGGTCCGTCCTGACATCACCCGAGACCGATTCGCGGTATCTCCGGTCGAGGTTGGGGATGATGCCCTCGAAGGGTCTGTTATAGAAGTATCTCCGTCCCCTCCTGTCGTGATAAAATTCTATCGTTTCCCTTCCCGAGCCATAGAGGAGAACATCACGAATATCATCGGACAGTTTGTTAAAGGGGGTATTGATATCGAATCCATAGTGCCGTGAGAGGCTCTCGAGCATCTGGCAGAAGTACAGGGAGTTCCGCCGGTCCCAGGGGGCGATGGCACCTTCCCGTATGGACAGTTCGGCATCGGGAACCACCAGATTCTCATCGAAATAGATCTTTGTCCCCAGTCCCCCGCACTCGGGACAGGCACCGTAGGGACTGTTGAAGGAAAACATGCGGGGCGTCAGTTCGGCCATACTGATACCGCAGTCGGCACAGGCATAGGTCTCGCTGAAGACCAGTTCCTCCCCATCGATGATCTGCACTCTGATGAGCCCATCGGAAAGACTCAGGGCGATCTCGATAGAGTCTCGCAGCCGCTTCCGGACTCCCTCCTTGACGATCAGACGGTCCACAATGACATCGATGGTGTGACGCCTGTTCCTGTCCAGTGCAATATCCTCAGACAGTTCCCGCATCTCCCCGTCGATGCGGACACGGACGAAACCTTCTTTCCGTAACTTCTTCAGTTCCTTCTGAAATTCACCCTTTTTCCCCTTCACGAGGGGTGCGATGAGATTGATCTTTGTCTTCTCGGGGAGGGTCAGGATCTGGTCAATCATCATATCGACGGTCTGCGATCTGATCTCTTTTCCGCAGGACGGGCAGTGGGGTGTGCCGATACGGGCAAAGAGGAGCCGGAGATAGTCATATATCTCCGTTACCGTCCCGACGGTGGAGCGTGGATTGTGGCTTGCCGACCGCTGCTCGATGGCAATGGCGGGCGAAAGACCCTCGATCAGTTCCACCTCGGGTTTGTCCATCTGGCCGATAAACTGACGGGCGTAGGTCGAAAGCGATTCCACATAGCGTCGCTGCCCCTCGGCGAAGATGGTGTCAAAGGCGAGCGACGACTTGCCAGAGCCGCTCACACCGGTAATGACGACAATGTTATCACGGGGAATGCTTACATTGATATTCTTCAGGTTGTGCTGAGAGGCACCCCGAACCTTTATATATCTCATAGTGTAATCACGGATATTGATGGTATGGTAAAAAGTCTGTGGGGGACACGATGCCACCGGTTGTCGGCGTCCAGAAATCCCGACTCTATGAGTGCTCGATCACCGGTTTTAACCCTTATCCAATCGCTGAAGACATCCTCCCACGATCTGCACGTGAGCACTGGTGAACAGATCATCCATCAAGTCTGATCTCTACGACAGATTTTTTCCTCTGTTCCTGTATCCATATCTCAAACTTTTTGTGTGCCTTCTCATTGGCTATCGCTTCTATGATCTCGTCTCTCACTTCTTCAAGGTGTTTCACACCGGCACCCCGTTTGTCTGCGATCCTGATGACATGAAACCCGACGGGTGACTCGATGACGTCACTTATTTCGCCTGTCCCTAATCGAAAGGCCGCCCTGTCCACTGCAGGAAGCATAATCCCCCGTTCGATAAAGCCCAGATCACCGCCAGCCTGTGCGGCAGGGCCCTGAGAATATTCCAGGGCAAGCTGTGCAAAGGATTCTCCCCGCTTCAGCCGCGCATGCACCTTCTCCACATGATCTCTCAGGGCCATTTTCTTCACCTCACCGGTAGCCCGGGGGACAATGATGAGTATCTGCTGAATCCGCCGGGCCTCTTTGCCTTCATATTCCTCCCGGTGCTTGGCATAATAGGCACCGATCTCCTCCTTGCTGACGCCTACCTTTGACCTGATCTCTTGCCCTATCAGTTTCACTTTGACGATCTGCCGGCGCATCTCCTCTTGATAGTCTTCCAGCGTGGCGTCACGTTCCGCAAGCATCTCCCGGAACTGGTCCAGTGACAGTCTCTTTTCGTCCAGTATGTCACGCAGGGCCCTATCGACATCTTCATCGGTCACGGCAATGCCCAGCCTGTCGGCCTCCTGATCTATGAGCAGATTATTGATCAGACCGTTCAAGGCGGCCTTCCTGGCCTCATTGATGAGTTCTTCGTTCCCACCGGCCTGTTGAGATTGTTTTACCCTCTTCATAATGGTATCGATGGTCTCGTTCAATTCGGAGAGTGTGATGACATCGTTATTCACCACGGCGACTATCCTGTCCACGAAATCGGCCGCCGCAGATATGCCGACCATCGAAAACATCACCAGAGCAATTACTACAACCGCCTTAGCCACTCTCATGCCATCTCTCCTCCTTATTCCAAAAACCTATGCAATCGGATAATATTAACAGAATTGCACACCTCTTTCAATCATTTAAAACAGATTGCACCGCAGAGCACCTATGGGCACATCGGCGCACCCGGGATACACCGGGACTGTCCCCCTGCTACTGATCGGCGAGATGGGCAAGCAGTGCCTGCGCCCGTTCGATCGCTCCTTCTCCCTGCAATCTCTCGGCGGGAACGGACAGGCGATAATCAGGTGTCAGCTGCAGCCCCTTCAGTTTCTTCTGTGACAGTCGAATGATTCGTGACGGATCAATGGTACTCTTTCTGTGAAAGACGATGGTCATATCTGAGCCGTTGTAAGTCATCTTTTCTCCCATGATCCCCTTCAGACCGTTCCTGATCTGAATGATTTGCATGAGATTGTCCACCTGAGCGGGTATGAAGCCGTAACAGTCAGTCAATTCCGCCCGGAGATCGGCAATGGCTTCGTCATCGGTGGCAGCCGATATCTTTTTGTACGTAAAGAGCCTGGTCTGCGTATCGGCAATAAAGTCATCGGGAATAAAGGCGGGTATCCCCAGATGAATTTCAGGACTGATCTCTTCCGTGGGGGCCGACTCACCTCTCAGTTCCCTTACGGCCCGTTCCATCAATTCAGTATAGAGTTCATAGCCGACGGCCGAGACATGCCCCGATTGCGACACACCGAGCAGGCTTCCCCCTCCCCGGATTTCCAGATCGTGCGTGGCCACCTTGAACCCGGAACCCACATCGGTAAATTCCCGTGCCACCTGCATCCGTTTTCTGGCCTCCTTCGACAGCACCGTCCCCTGGGGGATCAGGAAGCAGGCAACGGCCTCTTCATTGGACCGTCCCACCCGTCCCCTCAACTGATAGAGCTGGGACAGGCCCAATCGATCGGCACGATTGACGATGATGGTATTCGCCGATGGTATGTCCAGACCGGCACTGATAATGGTGGTACAGACCAGGACATTACACTCTTTGTGGACAAATCTGATCATGACGTCCTCAAGTTCCCGTGCCTTCATCTGACCGTGTGCCACGGCAACAGAGGCCTCGGGGACCAGTTCCTTGACAAGACGTCCCATGCCGTAGATCGACCTGACCCGGTCATGGACAAAAAAGACCTGACCGTCTCGCGCCAGTTCACGGCGGATGGCGTCGCCGATGAGTCCCTCATCAAACTCGGCGACCCGCACCGTCACGGACTTGCGATCCTGGGGGGCTGTCTCGATTATGGACAGGTCCCGTATCCCCACCAGTGACAACTGGAGTGTCCTCGGTATGGGCGTCGCCGTCAGGGTGAGGACGTCGACGAGGGTTCGGAGCTTCTTCAGTTTTTCCTTGTGGCTGACGCCGAAACGCTGCTCCTCATCAATGATCACAAGGCCGAGATCCTTGAAGGCGATATCCTTCTGCAGGATACGATGGGTACCGATGACGATGTCGACAAGGCCCTTTTTGACATCCTCTACAATCTGGATCTGTTCCTTTCTGGTCCTGAAGCGATTAAGCACCTCGATACGGACGGGATAGTCCTTGAACCGCTTCACAAAGGTCTGATAATGCTGCTCCGCCAGGATTGTCGTGGGCACGAGAAAGGCAACCTGCTTGCCCCCCATGACGACGAGGAAGGAGGCCCGCAGGGCCACCTCTGTCTTCCCGAACCCCGCATCACCGCAGATGAGCCGGTCCATCGGCTTGGTCCGGTTGAGATCGTGACCCACATCTTCAATGGCGGCGGCCTGGTCCGGTGTCTCCTCGAACTCGAAGCGGGAGGCGAATTCCTCATAGTATCTGTCCAGAGAGGCGAAGCTGTGTCCCTCCATCACCTCTCTGGCCGCATAGATGGAAACCAGTTCCTCGGCTATTCTTCTCACCGACTTCTTGACCCGCTTCTTTACCGATTCCCAGGAGGTGCCACCCAGTTTATCCACACTGGGACTGATCCCATCGGGACCGATATAGCGTTGCATCTGGTCCAGTCTGTCAACGGGGATGTAGAGCCTGTCCTCGCCGGCATATTCGATGAGGATAAAATCGGTCTCTATGTCGCCAATGGACAATCGTTTCAGTTCCCGGTAGATACCGATCCCGTGATCGACATGAACAATATAATCTCCGCTCTGCAGTTCTCCAAAGGACTTGAGAAAATAGGCATCCCGCGGCCGCGGCCGCTTCCTCCTCTTTTTCTTCTTCCCGAATATTTCCTCTTCACTGACGACGACGAGCCCCAGCGAGGGATAGGAAAAGCCCTCCCTGATCTTGCCCGCCCCCAGGATGAGCCGCCCCCCCTGCCCCTCTTTCTCCAGCTCAGAGATAAGAGACGCAGAACCCCGTTCGGCGGTTAGGGCGTAGGCGTCGAGCAGATGGGCCATCCGCTCCGTCTCCCCGGTACCGCAGAGGAAGACCACGACATTGCCATCATCCATCCACCCCCTGATTCGCTGCGCCAGGGGGGCGAGGAGGCCCTCTTCCTTTCCCCTGAAATGCCGGTCCTGCTGCAATCCACTGTGTTGTTCCGTGTGGAAGCAAATCGTATCTTCGCCGTTACAATCGACATCATCTATGGAGATGGTGGCAAACTGCCGACCCTTTTCTTCAATATCCTCCAGCGGCAGGGAAAAGAGGTCCTTCTCGAGAAAGAACTTGTCCCCCTCCTCCGATTGCAATAAAAAGCGGTCCCTGTCTGCGATGATCTGCGCCTCACTGCCCTTCATAGTCCCGAAATCGTCGTAGACGACGACCGTCCCCCGGGAGGCATAATCAAAGATCGTATCGAGACCCGTCCCATCGCCCCTATCGAACTCTTCGTACAACAGCGGGAGCATCTGGAGATTCATGAGCCCCGTCACATCTTTTTCCACCATGTCGGCCAGCCGTTCCCTCCGTGACCGGGGGAGGCCGATCTCCTGTGACCGCAGCCGCAGATTCTTTAGTGCCCGCTGCTGTGCCGCTGCCGACATAACCAGCTCGCCGGCGGGCACGACGGTAAAGTCCTCGACTTCAGTGACGGATCTCTGAGTGACGGGATCAAACTCCCTGATCGATTCTATATCGTCTCCGATAAATTCCAGGCGCACCGGGCGCGGTGCAGCGGGGGGATAGATATCGATGATATATCCCCGGACACTGAATTCACCCTCCTCCTCCACCAGCGGCACCCGCCGGTACCCCCCCTCGATCAGTTTTGCCAGGAAGTCGTCTCGCTCCACCGTGTCACCCATGGACAGCATGTCGACATACTGTCCGAGGACCCCGACGGGGATGACCCGTTGCAGCAGGGCCTTCATGGGAACGATGACGACCGACTTCTGTCCCATGAGGAGTCTCAGGAGAACGGCCACCCGCCCGGCAGAGACATCCCGTTGATCGGAAAGGCCCTCTTCCGGACAGATCAGATCCCAGGGAGGAAAGAGACAGACCCTGTCCTCACCCAGGAAAAAGGAGAAGTCCCGAAGGGCATGCTTTGCCTCTGCCTCCGTGGCGGTGGCGAAAATCAGGGGAGTACCGGTCTCTCTGAAAAGGAGGGCAAGGGCAAGGGCCTTCGATGACCCATGGAGGCCGCAGATCTTCACCGGCCCGTCACCCTGCCGAATCCTCTCTGTCAGGGCACGGAGGGAAGGATCATCGAAGCGGCTTTTTCGTTCTACTATTTTCCTCACTGAAAATCACATACCGTTGCTATGCTAGGAGACCTGCAGCATCTTTTCCAGGGCTTGATTGGCTGGAACGCGCACCTCTTCAGAAACCTTGATGACATGCTTCATGTCGAGCAGAGCGGTCAGGATATCATCGAGGGTAATCTTCTTCATGTCATGACAGATCATGTGGTCCGATGCGGGGATAAAGGTCTTTCCGGGGTTGCGCTTTTTCAACTCGTGCATGATACCGATCTCCGTCCCGATGATGAATTCCCCGGCATCGGTCTCTTCTACATACTTGAGTATCTGCCGTGTGCTCCCCACGAAATCGGCCATATCGAGGACCTTGGGAGTACACTCGGGATGGGCGGCAAATTTCGCCTCGGGATGATGTGCCTGTACCTCCTCAATCTCACTGGGTCTGAGAAAGTGGTGCACGGGGCAGTACCCCTTCCAGGGGATGATCTCTTTCGACGAAAATCGCGCGGCATAGCGGGCGATGTTGCCATCGGGAACGGCGAGAATCTGGTCTCTCTCGGTGAGAGAATTGATAATTCGAACGACATTGGCGGAGGTACAGCAGATGTCACTGTGGGCCTTGATCTCGGCCGAGGAATTGACATAGGTAACGACGGCCGCGTCGGGATATCGCTGTTGTTCCGCCGTCAGCTGGGACAGGGTTATCGTATCGGCAAGGGAACAGCCGGCATCCATACGGGGAAGCAACACCGTCTTGCCGGGTGACAGTATGGAGGCACTTTCAGCCATAAACCGCACACCGGCAAAAACGATAATATCGGCGTCGGTCCGGGCCGCACTCATGCTCAGTGCAAGCGAGTCGTTCAATATGTCTGCGATATCCTGAACCTCATCACGCTCATAGTAATGGGCCAGGAGAATGGCATTCTTATCTTCCAGTAATTTCCGTATCCGGGTCTGTATCTGTTTAAAATTCATGCCCTTCCTTTCACCGCACCACCCTCGATTGCATCCCTCTACCGCACATCGGTGAGAAAACGCAGGTCCCTTAGATTTTAACCTGTGATTATTACAACAGCCATGGTATTTATTCAAGAGCAAAATATTGACAACCATCGGGCTTTCATATATGAATTGTATTCCCTGCACAGTACGGCACGGGATCACCACCCCTTTTTCATCGTTACCACAGGAAGAAGCACCATGGTCACTGTAGAAAAGGCACTGCACGATATACTCGGATCAATCACCCCTCTCGGCATGGAGAAGGTGACCCTGATCGATGCCCTGAACCGTGTCATCGGTGAGGATATCCATGCCTCACGGGACATACCCCCCAGAGACAATTCGGCCATGGACGGCTACGCGGTGAAGGCAGCGGAGACACAGGGGGCATCCGTCGAACATCCGGTCACGTTGACCGTCGTCGAACATATTGCGGCCGGATCCACACCCCGTATGTCCCTGGCGCCGGGAGAGGCATCACGGATCATGACCGGCGCCTTCGTGCCGGAGGGGGCCGACGCCATCGTCAGGCTGGAGGACACGAAAGAGGTGGAGCAGGGGGTTGCCATCTTCGCAGAAGCGGCCCGGGGACTCAACGTCAGATACCGGGGAGAGGATGTCACAGCGGGGGAACTCGTCATTTCCCGGGGAGACGTGGTAAGGCCTCAGGAGATCGGCATGATTGCGTCGGTGGGACGGTCATCCATACCGGTGTACCAGAAACCTACCGTCGCCATCGTCGCGACGGGAGATGAACTCATTGATATCGACGGGGATATCTCGGAAAATCGGATCATCAGCAGCAATAGTTATTCCCTCGCCGGGCAGGTCATAAACTGTGGCGCCATTCCCCTCTCTGTTGGCATTGCCAGGGATACCAAGAAAGACCTCCTCGAAAAATTCAAGGCCGCCCTGCGGGCCGACATCATCATGTCATCGGCCGGCATATCGGTGGGTGATTTTGATCTCGTGGAAGACGTCATGGAAGGAGACATGGGGGCCCATATCCTGTTTCGGGAAGTGGCGCAGCGACCGGGGAAACCATTTACCTTTGGGTCCATCAATGAGAAACTCTTTTTTGGTCTCCCCGGCAACCCTGTATCGTCCATGATCGCCTTCGAACAGTATGTCAGGCCCGCCATACTGAAGATGATGGGCCACAGGAAACTCTTTCGCAGAACCATTGAGGCCGAACTGACTGAAGATATAAAGAAAAAGAAGGGGTTGCGGTATTTTCTCAGAGCACGGGTCACATGTGAGGGAGAAAAGACGACGGTGGCAACGACGGGAGAACAGGGGTCGGGCATCCTTAAATCGATGGTCCTGGCAAACGGTATAATCATCATACCCGAGGAACCGTCTCTGGTACAAAAGGGTTCCACGGTGACGGTCCAGTTCATTGATGATTCCTTTGAGTTGACAGAGACACCGGGCTACCTGTAATATACACATCACCAAACGCGGAAGTGCCAAGGTCACTGGTGGGCCTCCCGGACTTCAAATCCGGTGTGGGGCGTTAACAGCGTCCCAGGTGGGTTCGATTCCCATGCACTTCCGCCATTTTATTCACAAAATCAGTTTTTTAACGAAGATATTTCTTTAACCTGCTATAACTCTTTCACTTTGCTGACCCACACCGGAAGTGAAGTCTATGGTTGAAATGACAGAAGCAGCCTAAATCGCAGATATCGATGACCTCCTGACTCGAACGTGTCAACATCTCGTAACGTGGCCCTTAATCCAATAAAATCAACAATTAAAAAAGGGTTGCCCGAAGCTATATTATAGCGTATCATACCATTATTCATTGTAACAGACTGATTAATAACGGAGGCATTTGTCTCACCATAACGAAAGGAGACGGACATGAAGTATGACGTCGTCGTAGTTGGTGGAGGCCCTGCAGGAGTCATTTCAGCTCTTACAGCAAAAAATGTGTATCCAAAAAAATCGGTATGCCTGATCAAAGAAATAGGCGACAGCATCATTCCATGCGCTATTCCATACATGATCAACACCATGCCCGATCCCAAGCAAAACGCCATGGGCGATGACCCCTTACGAAGTGCTGACATTGAAATCGTTGTAGCAAAAGTAGTCGCCCTCAATACAAAGGACAGGAGCGTCGCCCTGCAATCAGGCGATACTATTTCATTCGACCGGCTGATACTGGCCACGGGTACGGATGCCGTGAGACCGCCTGTTGCAGGCATTGATAAGAAAGGTATCTTTACCATCAGTAAAAGCATGTCGGCCATGGTCGCTCTTCGTGAAATAATTCACAGCATTCAAAACATAGTGATCATCGGAGGTGGTTTCATCGGCAGTGAGTTCGCAGATGAATTGATTAAAATCCCGGGCAAAGAAGTACATCTTGTGGAAATTATGCCAAAATTATTGTTTGCTGCTTTTGATGATGAATTCTGTGACAAGATAGAAGAAGTAATGACTGAAGAAGGAATTCATATACACACCAACAGGCGAGTGGTATCCATAAATGGAAACGGCTCTGTGGATTCAGTAACACTTGATAATGGTGAAACGATAAAGGCCGATATAGTGATCCTGGGTGCTGGAGCTAAACCGTCGGTAGAATTCGCCAAAGAGGCGGGCCTTCGTATAACCGATAGGGGATCTATCTGGGTGGATGATTACATGCAAACGAGCATCGAAGGTATCTTCGCGGTAGGTGACTGTGCACTTAAGAGGGATTTCTTCACCAGGCGTGAGGTGCCCGTTTGGCTGGCCTCGACTGCAACATCGGAAGCCAGAAACGCAGGTGTCAATGTTTTTGGTATCCGCGTGCTCAACCAGATGCCAGGAACTGTCGCAGCCTTTTCCACGAGGCTTGGCGATGTATCCTTCGCAAGTGCCGGCATGATAGACCGAACGGTAAAAAAAGAGAATTTTCGTTCCGTTTGCTCCGCTGCGGTAGCCTATGACCGTCACCCCATCACGCTGCCGGAAGCCTGTGAATGTAAGGTAAAACTGTGCTATTCTCCCAGATCTGGCATAGTGCTGGGCGGTCAAATCTACGGATGCGCAGCGGTTGGTGAACTCATCAATGTCATCGCTCTTGCAATTCAAAAAAAGGTGACCGTGCGTGAGATAGATATGATGCAGATTGCCACCCATCCGCTCCTTACGGCCGCACCAACGGTGCACCCATTGATCAATGCCGCACACCAGGCACTGGCACAGATGCGGGCCATGGTTAAAGAAGAAGATTGACTAACGAAGAAGTGACCGAGTCATCTCTCCACTGTCATGGCGAATCCGACTCGGTCACATGCCAATCTCACGATACAGCGCAAAGCGAAGACATTGCTTTTCACACAGGGACATGCTTTATTCCCGTCGTACCTGCCCCGGCCACTGCAGGAACGATGGTGACGTATAGCGAATGCCGGGATGGATGTCCCATCAGCGATCAACATTGCCATAATTACTGCCCAGTCTATGTGACCCCTGCTTCACCGCATGTGCTGATCAAGCCCGGAGTATATCGCCAGCGAAAGACAGTTTCCCCCTCATGTGACACGTTATACGCAGTGCCGTAATCTTTAGTATGTCCTGGATGCCCCCTACAGAAACAACTGCCGAACCATAATAAAGAAGTGGATTATCCAAACTGGCCGGCTGAACAGGACTGTCCCGATGACTGTCAGCGCTGGAATCCGGCACGTCACTCCTGTGTCGAAGCAAAAATCGTTCCGCTTTTGCTGTCCCACACCACAGTTGAAACCCCGTTCTGGTCTCAATCGTCTCTCCCGACAGGCAGTCCGAAATGCCTTTTGACTGTCAGGCTCTATCTGAATTTACCTGCTTGACCATATGGGTATGGGTGGTGGAACATTCATGGTCATCTCTTCATATGCGCGGGCAGAGCATATCGATTGCCCGTTCCAGCCCTTGACAGGCGACATCGACTTTCCTATAATTGGAATACTTTCTTGACAGGACAGGGATATGAATAAGGGTCCAGATATCAATATGAGTGATATTGTCGACACACTGGAGGAGGACGACACACAAACGGATACCGATGTCGGTGCAGTATACCATGACGAGCATCAACCTTCCGACCTTCTGGGAAAAATGACCATCATCGGGGGTGCGATTGTTCTTGTTATCATCATTTTCATCTTGTTCCCCTCGGAAAAAAGCAATGTCTCAAAGGCCGATTTTAATGCCCTCATTGAACGAGTCAAGCGCATTGAAGCGCACATGAAAGAAATCGAGGGAGTTGAAGAGAGAATGACCGCCTTGCTCCAGTCGCATCGAGACTCCCTCAGGAAAAGTGTGACAGCAACTGCCGGCAGGGAAACACGCGTTCAGACGGATAAGAATCGATATCATGTAGTGGTGCGTGGCGACAACCTATCTTCAATCGCCGCCACATATGGACTTACTCTCGACGAATTATGTAATCTCAATGGAATAACTCCCCAAAAGCCAATTCATCCCGGACAGAAACTGATGGTTTCCAGCGTTTCTCGGTAAGCATTGACGGCACAGGTTCATGTTTTCATAGCTGATGACAACGATTCGGATGGTTCGATTCCCCTGCATATCCGCTATTTATTTCAAAGAAGGCACACGATCGCACCATCTTCCCCTAATCACCATTACGTCATTGACTTATTATTACATAGACGTATTATTCCGGTATCTTTTGAAAGCTTCTCGTCCGCAGCACAACCCCGATGGCAGGTAGAGTAGAAGTGAAAAAAGATGCCTCTTTCATTGTACGCGCCAATACCCATTGACGAAATCCTGCAGGGGCGGTGTGCCATGAGACTGCGAACCGCCCTGCCTTATTTCAATTGACCGCTGGTGTCCAGATATGAGAATATCAGGGACATACAAACACGAAGCTATGGAGGACAGATGATATGTTCAGAAAGATTCTATTTCCGACAGATTTTTCAGAGGAAACGGACAGAGCCATCGGGTTTATCAAGCAGTTGCGGGAGGCCGGCACGAAAGAGGTCATTCTCCTTCATGTCATCGACGAGAGAACCATCAACAGTCTGGAGCGGTACACGGCAAAGTATGCCGATATGTCCCTCGTCGTGCAGGATATCACAGAAAAGGCCCTGCAGGCCCTGGCCCCCATAGAAGAGGATCTGCAGGAAGCGGGCCTGCAGGTCAAGATCAGGGTGGAACACGGCATCCCCTTCAGCCAGATATTGCGGGTTGAAATCGAGGAGGATGTTTCTCTCACCGTCATCGGGTCTCACGGCAGGAGCAATATCACCGGCATGCTGCTGGGATCTGTCTCCGAAAAGGTCATCAGGAAATCAGAGAGACCCGTCATCGTCATCAAACGGGGGAACAATGGGCCCGATGCATAACGGATCGGGGTCCGTCGTGCCTGAGGAAACGGTACGCTGCCGGTAGGTTCGCTGCAGGGACAACCTGGGCCCCGGCAATCCTGGAGACCGATGATGCAGTTTATAGCCAAACTGGTCATTACCCTGGCCGTCATACTCTTCTGCACCTATATCGGCAAAAGGCTCCCGTCACTGGCAGGCCTCATCGCCACCATGCCCCTGACGGGTCTCCTCGTCCTTGTCTGGCTCTATACCGAAAACAGGGAGGACTATACCCTCCTGACGAAATATACGGCGGGTGCCCTCTGGGGAATCATTCCCAGTATTCTATTTTTTACAACGGCCTATCTCTGTTTCAAGAAGGGACTACCCTTCTCTGTAATAATGGTGGCCGCCTTTTCCGTGTGGATCGTGGGGGCCTTCATTCACCAGTGGTATTTGAGATAATGAGCACTGGGAAGCACTCTGAGTATTCAGCAGGGGGACTCACTAGACACAGGAACGGATGTCATAACTGCTCTTTCCATCCCATACGATGATCCACCGTCGTGTAGCCCGCTTTCATCTTCCGCTCTACATCCAGACGAATTTTTTCAAAGGTATCGGGGTCCATCTCCCGGGGAACAAAAATGGGATCACCCCATTCAAGGATGATTTTGCTGAAGGGTTTGGGAATGAGAAATCGGTCCCAGCTTTTGAGACGCCAGGCACGGTCCATGGAAACATAGAGGGGGAAAATGGCCGCCCCCGAAAGCTGGGCCATCTTTATCAGACCCGACTTGACCATACACCGCGGTCCCCGGGGACCATCGACGGCATGCGCTGCGGCCTGGTTATGGGACAGATCGTCGACGATAGCACGAAGTGCCTGTCTGCCCCCCCGGGAACTTGACCCCCGAATGGGGCGAAATCCGAGGCGCAGGGCTATCTGTGCTATCATTTCGCCATCGGCACTCCTGCTGATAATCGCTGAAGGCGCATAGTCACTGAATTTCTTCGCATAACCGATAACACCAAAAAATCGTTGGTGCCAGAAGGCAGCGATCGTCTTGCCCCCGCCATGCAGATGGGCGTGCGGGACATGCTCATTGGTGACGCTCACCCGGCACAGCGAAAGATAGAACCGTATGACGGCGTACAGCAGCGAAACGAAGAGGGAACTGCGAAAGAGTGTGTCTCGGAATTTTTTCATAATAAACGAGTTCCCGACAGGGGACGATATGAAGCGTTAAGGTGTTCATGCCTCCCGAACACCTCGAAGGCGGAAGACCCGGCTCTCAACCGATGGCTTTTTATCGTACTTTCAGGTTTTTTTCAAAAGAGAATGTCTTATTTCTTCTCTCTTAATCTCTCCGCCTGTTCAAGCTCTTCAGAGCGGTCTACGCCCAGGTTGACGGCACCGAAGCGGTCATCCTCGGGAAGGATGAGGAGAAACCTGTTGCAGAGGTCAATGTCGGCAACTCCCTCCGTCAGTTCGAAGTCGAGGATATGCCCTCCCGCCTGCAGGTCGTCAGTTATGAAATGGAGGTGGTAGCCAGGCACATTGATCCCCTTCACGTAGGGAGGTGATCGAAAACCAACGATTGTTCCCGTGACATCCTGCAGGTCGAAGACGGCCTGCGTCTTTGTCACCTCCACCAGTGGCGGATAGGGCTTCGATTGAGCGGGAACGCTTCGTGTCTTCATCCAGCGGAAGCTCCCCCGCACCCTGACGGCGGCAAAGAGATTCCTGTTGGGAGCCGCTCTGTCGATTATCTCCTGCAGGGATGCGAAACCGGTCCCAGCTGGGAGCCTCTGCGTGATATCACGTGCAAAGGGAACAACGGCGGCAAAGGGTGTTTTTACTGCGGCGTCGGGGCAATAGACCTTTCCATCGTCCCTGACCTGATAGACGGCACCGTCGAGTATGACCATTTCGCCGTCAAGCCTGTCGAAGGTCCCGATACCGAAATCACCGTGCCGTGTCAGATCGCTACAGGTCATCGTCCCATCATAGGTCCCGGCAAGGATGGCATCGATCGTCGAGACCTGTGTCAATTGATTGTGCTGCGCCGCACAGCCCGCCAGCAGCGCCAGCATCAGCATGACCGAAATCACACGTCCCATGATATATTTCATGCAGAAACTCCTTTTCTATCTCCAACTATGTTGTGACTTCACAGTGCCAGAGATATCACGATACTCTACGATACAACTATGCTCCTATTTCGAGCAGTTCAACCTCAAAAATCAGCACTTCATTGGGACCGATATCCTGACCCGCACCCTGCTGGCCGTAGGCAAGTTCAGAGGGGATAAAGAGCCGGTACCTGCTCCCCACGTTCATGAGCTGCAGTGCCTCGGTCCATCCCTTGATGACACCGTTCACCGGGAAAGAGGCCGGTTCGTTGCGCCGGTAGGAACTGTCGAATTCCATCCCGTCGATCGTCGTTCCTTTATAATGGACGGTGACCCGATCGGTTGCCGCGGGGACGGGTCCGTCCCCCTTCTTGAGGACGACATACTGCAGACCGCTTTCTGTCGTTACCACATCGTCTTTCTTCTTATTTTCCGCCAGGAATTTTTCTCCCGCCTCCCGGTTGTCTCTACCTGCCAGGGCATCCTGTTCTTCCTTTTTCTTTCGCAATTTCTCCGAAAAGGCACGCATGATCTCTTTCGATTCTTCCTGGTCCACCCGGAGAGACCTCTCATGAAACCGATCTTCCATGCCGGCAATCAGCGCATCCAGCCTGATATCATCTTTCATCGTTACGAGAGATTTCCCAATATCCGTTCCGATGATGTAGCTTGCCTTATCCTGCTCTGTTTCAAGGGTAGCGGCTTTTTCCGTGGGTGCCGTGGTGTCACAGCCGCCGAGAAAAAGCATCACGCCACTCAATATCACAACAAAAGTACTCGGTTTCACACAAACTCCTCTCTGTTTTAATGGTACGGTCCCGTGTGACAGTTCATCACACCCCTTATTCCGATGATTCCAGATCGGAAATAATAAGATGGCCATCCTTGTTTCGCCTGGTCTTGAACCATCCCTTCTTTTCATATTCCTTTGCCAGGGAGGTCATCTTCTTATACCGTGTCTTCCTGATCTTGAAGGACTTGTCCAACTGGCGCATCTTGTTGGAGACGGCATTCAGCATATGTTCCTCGCTGGGATCAAGACTGGTAAATACCCTCTTGAATAATGCCTCGGCAATCTCATCCTTCGTCCTCTCATCCACCGCTTCGGCGTGAGGTGCCTTTTTCTCCTTTACTTCTTCCTCCCCTTTCGATGCCTTCACCTGCCTGTCTTCTTTCGGGGCGGCCTTGTGGGGATGGGGCAGGGCGATAATATTATCGGTGCAGTTGGTAAATATGGGGCGTTGCGCATCGCCCTCCTTGGCAATCAACCAGACCTCTTTCCCATGCTTTCTCAGGAGGTCCATGATGACGGAAAAGTCGGAATCACTGGTAACAAAGACAAACCGGTCGATTGACGGTTTATTGAGGTAGAGTTTTTCAAAGGCATCGAGACTGATGATGAGGTCCGCCCTGTTTTTCTTTCCCGACACATGGGGCGCCTCCCTGATCTCGAAATTGTGGTTTGTCAACTGTGACCGCAGTTTCGCAATAGAATTCGTGTTCCCACAGGCAAATTTGACGGCGAAGATATATTCCTCCGGGGCCTCCCTGTCCTCTTCCAGGATGATATCCTGAAGCAGATCATCGAGAGACAGTCTCCCCGCCACATTTTCAAGATCGATATAGACGGCAATAAATTTTCTCACAGTTGTTCGCTCCTTTTCTGTATCGGTTCCTCTCCGAACAGGCTGTTGGCATTGCCGCCTGAACAGATGCACCGAGGCCTTCAGTTCCACTTCCCGGCCACTATGTCAGCAGGGCCGTCATACCTTCGATATCACCGCCGGTGATCATCCTTTTCAACTGCGACAGATTCTTCTCATAGAAACCCAGTATATGAGCCATATCGGGATTCCGCATGACGATCTCGCTGTGGAGCCGGGGGGTCTTGAAGGTCGATTCGACGAGGGCCAGCTTGGTCGTGAAACCGGGAGTGGTAAATCTCTCGATTTCCTCTTCATTGATGCCCCGGTCTCGCAGTGTCAGTCCCATCATCATCGTGTTGAAATGGTTGAGTCCCTGAACGACGGCCATGATCTCGTCATGCCGCTGGGGTGTCGTTTCCGTCACCCGGGCACCGGCCTTTTCGAATATCTCTTTCGGCCAGTGTTTCCATACATCGACCCTGGCAGGACAGAGAATGACATTCCGATTCCTCATGGAATCTTCACCGGGGCCGAAGAGGGGGTGACACCCCACGACCTCCGCCGGCGAGTGGTCCAGCATCGCCCTCACCGGTTCCTCCTTGAGGGAGGTGAAATCCATGAGGAGGGAATCCGCCGGCATCTTCGGACCGATGGCAGCGATCACCTCCAGCGTGGCTACGATAGGTACGGCGACAATGACGACGCGGCAGTCCCGGGCAAGCTCGTCGAGCGACAGACCGCTCTGTCTCCCCGTCACGTAGACGGTGTATCCTTCACCGGTAAAGAAAGGGGCAAACCACCTGCCGATCCCCCCCGTACCGCCGATTATGCCTATGTCAAAATCTCCCATTCCCCGTGTCCTGTTCCATGGCTCTCTTTATCTTCTTAACATACCTGGCAACAATCGTCACCATGTTATTTCCTTTCCTGTGCTCTTCTATCAGCCGGACAATGGCACTCCCGATGACAATCCCATCGGCACGGGGTACAATCTCCGCCGCCTGTTCCGGCGTGGATATGCCGAAGCCGACGACGACGGGCATGTCTGTTGTGTTTCGTATCCTCGCCATGTCGTCACCGACACGGGAGGCCAACGGTTTCGCAGTCCCTGTCACACCGGTAACGGCAACATAGTAGAGAAAACCCGTGGCGCCTCCGGCGATTATACCCATCCGTTCGTCGGACGTCGTCGGCGCTATCAGCGATATGAAATCGATACCGGCCCTGTCCGTATGGTTCCGCAGTTCGGCCGATTCTTCGGGGGGAAGATCGACGACGAGTATACCGTCGATACCCGCATGTGTGGCCCGTTGTGCAAATTGTTCCGGTCCATAGGCGAATATGGGATTATAGTAGCCGAAGAGAACGATGGGAATATCGGTACGGTCTCGCAGTAAACCCGCCATGTCGAGAATGGCGGCCATATCGGCACCCCCTTCCAGTGACCGCCGGGCGGCGGCCTGGATGACTGGTCCGTCGGCAACGGGATCGGAAAAGGGGACACCAATCTCAACGATGTCGACACCGGCATCGGCAAGACCGAGGACAATCTCGGCCGTCTTTTCCAGTGTCGGATCTCCCGCCGTGATATAAGCGACGAGGGCCTTCTTATTTTGTTTTCGCAGTTCCGTGAATGTTCGTTCTATGCGTCTCGTCATTGCCGTGCCTCCATTCGTTCCAGTACCGTTTCGGCATCCTTGTCTCCCCTCCCCGACAGATTGACGATGATGATCTTCTCCGGCCCCAGGGTGGGGGCCACTTTCATGGCATGGGCTACGGCGTGGGCACTCTCCAGGGCGGGAATGATACCCTCCAGTTTCGAAAGGGCCAGAAAGGCATGCAGGGCCTCGTCATCGTCGCAGGTAACATAGCGGACCCGTCCCGCGGCATGAAAGTAACTGTGCTCGGGACCGACACCCGGGTAGTCGAGCCCGGCGGCGATGGAGTGGGCGTCCTTCACCTGCCCATGACCGTCCTGGAGGAGATAGGTCTTGTTGCCGTGGAGGACACCCACCGTTCCCGCCGAAATACTGGCCGCGTGCATGCCTGTCGCCAGCCCCCTGCCCCCCGCCTCGACGCCGATCATCTCGATTTCACCCCGCTCCCTGAAGGGGTACAAGATCCCCATGGCATTGCTCCCGCCGCCGATGCAGGCGATGATCACGTCAGGCATGCGCCCCTCCACTTGCAGGATCTGCCGTTTTGTCTCACGGCCAATGACGCTCTGAAAATCCCTCACCATTGCCGGGTAGGGATGAGGGCCCGCCGTCGTTCCGATGACGTAGAAGGTATCCTTGACTCGCGCCGTCCAGTGACGCATGGCCTCGTTCATGGCATCCTTGAGGGTGGCCGTCCCCGTCGTGACGGGCGTGATATCGGCGCCCAGGATCTTCATGCGAAAGACATTGGGCGCCTGTCGTTCGATATCCTCGGTACCCATAAAGATGCGGCACTCCATCCCCAGGAGGGCGGCCACTGTGGCGGTGGCCACACCGTGCTGCCCGGCTCCCGTCTCGGCAATGACCCGCTTCTTTCCCATCCGCTTCGCCAGAAGGGCCTGTCCCAGTGTGTTGTTCAGCTTGTGGGAACCCGTGTGGTTGAGATCCTCCCGCTTGAGATAGATCTTCGCGCCCTTTAGTGATTCCGACAGGCGTCGCGCGTAATAGAGCGGTGTCTCCCGTCCCGCATAGGTTTCCAGACAGGAGGCAACCTCCTCCCTGAATGTCCTGTCCTGTTGTGCTTTCTTATAGGCCCCCTCCAGTTCAATGAGGGCGGGCATGAGTGTCTCCGCGGCATACCTGCCGCCGAATATTCCGAAATGCCCCGTTTCGTCGGGCAGTTGCTGCATCTT
>Ga0272441_10002124_pt1 | contig 40917 bp, 28 predicted proteins | sample SSMProp6N_FD_193582 | JGI IMG/M metagenome (GOLD analysis project Ga0272441, IMG submission 193582) | Marine sediment archaeal communities from Little Sippewissett salt marsh, Falmouth, MA, United States - SSM-Prop-6N | ecosystem: Environmental > Aquatic > Marine > Wetlands > Sediment ...
AGCTCATTACTCTACGCTTCCAGTTTTGTTAGTTTTATATCCCGCAGTATAATCCGAGCCAGCCTGCCGAAGGGCGGCATCCCGCAACGCTGACGCACCCGCATCTCGTGCTCAATAAAACGCTCATAATCATGTTCGCACGCCCACTTCACCGCCGGCTCCTCCGGCTCAAAGCTCTGTACCACCACCCGGCCCGTATCCTGCATCCGTCCACAACGACCCGCCACTTGGGAGATCAGTTGAAACGTCCTTTCTGAGCTGCGAAAATCCGCCAGCCCCAGTGCCGTATCTGCATTCAAGACTCCCACCAACTCTACATTTGGATAATCCAGCCCTTTCCCGATCATCTGCGTCCCCACCAGGATATCGATCCGTCCCGCCCCGAAATCTGCCAGCACTTCTTCCATATCTGCCTGTCTCATCGAATCGCTATCCATACGTTGCAAGCGGGCTTCCGGAAATTTACGTCGTAATTCTTCTTCTGCTTTTTGGGTTCCCGGCCCGATCAGGATCAGCTTTTTACCACACACCGGACATTGTCCGGGCACCCGACTTTCCTGAGTGCAGTAATGGCACATTACCCAACTGCGCGCTTTGTCTTCCGCCGGTTCTTTATGAAACGTCAGACTCACATCACAATTCGGACAGGTAAGGATGAACTGACAAGACGGGCACATCAGAAAATTACTGTGCCCCCGTCGGTTCAGCAGCAAGATTGCCTGTTTTTTTCGACTCAGACAGCGTTGTAACTGATCCTCCAACAGTCTGCTCAAAAGATGATTTCCCTTTCGTTCCAGGACTTCATTTCGCATATTCACCAGTCCTACTTTTGGCAAAGGCAGATTCAACACTCTTTTCGACAGCTTTATGAGATGATAATGCTTTTTTTCTCGGCAATTCTTCAGACTCTCCAGAGAGGGCGTCGCCGAGCCTAAAATCAGGGGAATCCCGTTCATTTGCGCTCGCTTGATCGCCACATCCCGCCCATGATACCTCGGCGTCATATCCTGCTTATAGCTGGGCTCATGTTCCTCGTCCACCACAATAAGACCCAAATTACCAAGGGGGGCAAACACTCCCGAGCGTGCCCCGACCACCACCTTAACTCCACCCTCGGCGATCCACCGCCACTGCTGATGACGCTGCGGACTCGTCAACCTCGAATGCAAAACCGCCACCTGACCAAACCGCCCCTTAAAGTTACTTACCATTTGAGGGGTCAAGCTTATCTCCGGCACTAGTACCAGCACCCCCTTGCCCTGACGAATCACCTTTTCAATCGTCCGCATATAGATTTCGGTCTTACCGCTCCCGGTCACTCCGTGCAGCAGTACAACTTGAAATTTAGCTTCAGCGATAATTTCTTCAATGTGCCCCATCGCCTGTCGCTGATCTTCATTAAGTTCAAAATGCACTTTTCGGGCCGATATTTTCTCGAGCCCCGTCTGCTCCCTGGCCAACTCCCGCCTCTGTCGTATCTCGATTAGAGCTTGCCTGGCCAAAGTTTGCGCTGAGCCCTTACTAACGGTTAGCTTCTCCAGTATCTCATCCAGACTCCACCAGCTTTCCGGCTCTTTCTTGCCCCCGCTAAGATACTCATCCTTTAGCCAGGCCATGATCTCCCGACCCTGCTTACTCAGCCGTATTCCTTCTTGTTCTCCCCTGAGATAATCTTCCCCCTTTTCCGTCAATCTTACATAGCTCCGCAGCACCATCCCCACTTGCTTCTTCACCGCCGCCGGCACCATAGCCGAAAGTACACCTCCCAAAGGACAGCAGTAATACCCGGCTATCCACCGAGCCAGCTCCATCATCTTTTCATCCACCAATGGCTTGGCGTCGATAATCTCCTGGATATATTTCACCTTTTCAACAGTTGTTTCAGGTGCCAATTCCACACAAAATCCCACTTCCTGCCTATTCCCTTTGCCCAGTGACGCCCGTACCCGCTGTCCTGCCGATATTTTATTTTCTAATTCCTCTGGTATCGCATAGTCGTAGAGATTATCCCCACCTCCTTCAAAGGCCACCCTTACCAGACGTACCTCTTCTGCCCGCACCCAGCTTGCTGCTGCTCCTTTCTCATTTACAGGTCCAAACAGTCCCTGCTGTCTCATCCTTTCCTTAACTCCTAATTTCAATCCTATGGGAATATGGATCATTCTATTTTATATGTAGAATTATCCAATATGTGACCTCTTTTTTCCATTTACTTTTATCTACTTCTGAGTATCTTTATCTTATGCACACACCGCTGCTTATAAAAATTCGTATTGCCCTTGTATTAGCCGCTAGTGTAGCCCTTTTCGCTTTTTTAGGTCACTCTTGGGCACATGCGTGGGACTCTAAAGAAGCCCTCACCATCCTGCTCCAGCATCAACCGACCCGGCTGATCTGGATTTCCTTAGGCTTGGTCATACTTTCAACCCTCATCGCTTTGCCCTTGGCCGGAAAATGGTTCCGCCAGATAGCCCCCATAGCTGCACCTGCAGGCCTTAGCACCTTTGCTGTTTTAAGCACCGGCATCGGTACCCTCATCTTAAAACAGTACGAATTTGCCTCCCGCTCGCAAATGTATTATCGCCTGGCGCGAGAAACCATTTTTTGGTTTGCTCTGGTAGCTATTGGCTTTGTCTTAACCAGCTTGACCGCCGGTATTATCCCCGTTTTCACCTCAGAACCGGCCCATACTGACTCGGAAGCTCAGAAGGAAAAAGCCTCCGTCAGCGGCTTTCTCTCTAAAATTCGTAATCAAAAAACCATAAATGAAGTTATATCCCTGATTTCCGCTTCTCTGTTAGCTATTGTAATCCTTTCCCTTCTCAATCGATCTGGAGATATAGTTACCTTTATTGATGGTCGCCAGGTGGATGCAGCCGGAATTCCCGATCGCGGCCAAACGCTTTTTGCTGTTGTTACTGCTTTCCTGTTAGCTTCGATGGCCTCCCAGCAATTCTTAAATACCTCCCTTTGGTCCTTCCTTCCTGCCCCTTTTATCGTCGCCCTATTCGCCTATCTCACTGCCGCCCACAACGCCTCTGCCGGCCCACTGAACGAATCCACCACCCTGTTTATCCTGGCTTCTGACCGGTTGGCGACTGTTTTGCCGGTACAATACGCCGGCCTGGGCTCTTTAGCCGTAATTTCCGGCTATTGGCTCAGCCTTAGAACCCGCCGAAACCGCCTGTTTATGGCTGAAACAACCCATTAATCCCAGGGTTATTATTTAGGCCAATCTTCCTATCTTATTGTAAAGCAACAAATTATATCTATAATGCCACCTTCCCGCAACAACCAACCCCGAAATCTCTGTCGGCTACTGGAAAAACGAACATCAACACCTGGGTTCCAAAACCATAATATTTTTCCGCCCATCGCGTGACTTTTGACAAATTGGTGGTATTATTTATAGAGAAGGATTATAGGACGTTTAACGTTCAATTCTTATCTAGAGAGAACAAATTTTAATCTCCTTCTAGGACAGCAAGGATGCTTTCAGAAGAGTGCATCAAGCATCGGGCCCTGATGATGGGTATTCATACGGGCGATATGCCTGATGCCGAGTTTATCTGGTCTTTTCAGAAGGCCGAAGGAAAGTCGCCTTGTTTTGGCCAAGGTAGGGGTTGTAATCAAAGCCAGTGTATCTGGAGGAGAAAGTGTTTGGCCTTGGATTTCTACGCCCATGTCAAGTTACCGATGTGGGAGGGATTGAGAGAGCCCCTTTGCCTGCAGGCACGTGAAGTCCGGCCAATTATACATAAATCGTGTTCCCATGTTGCCCGTGTAGCGTTTTCGGCAGGTTCGCATCAAAACGAAAATGAATCTAAGGTAACTTGTTGCACCTGATCCATCTAATGATACACGAACAACGATTATTCTTACTTGCCGGTTCCCCCAGCAGGAGCCGGCAAGCTTTTTATGTAGCTAACTACTTTAACAACAAGAGGTTAAGCAATATAAGCCTAATCCCACCAATCGGTTGTCTCAATCAAAGATGATCTCTATACTATATACTCCTTCCTTCAATTCGCTGTTGATTTGGTGATGACTTTTATGGAACACCGCCTGCATAGCCTTATTTTCTCTTAGCACCTCCGCCGTAAAGCCGCTGATCCCGTTTCGCCTGGCAATCCTTATCAAGTGCTTTAGTAAGAATGTCCCGATCCCCCGTCTCTGCCATTCATCCCGTACCGTAAAGGCCACCTCCGCCCGGTTGGTCTTCTCATCCAGATAATAATGGCCGATCGCGATGATATCTTCTCCATGGGCTTCCGGCAGCGTACCCACAATCGCCACTTCATTTCGGTGATCAACATAAACAAAGTCCTGAATCTGCTTATGGGGGATTCGTTTCATTTCCTTCATAAAGCGGTAATAGACCGTTTGCTGTGATAGATCGTAGAACAAATCTCTCATCTTGGGCTCGTCTGTCGGATGGATCGGTCGAAATTTCACCTGTGTTCCGTCGTCAAGTAACATGGAAGTTGTGAGTTCCAGTGGGCCCACAAGGATTTTTCCTTCTATTCCTTTTTTCTCCTGGCTGACGTATTTCAGCCCGATCGCCTCTTCTAAGAGCTGTTTGCGAAAATTCGGATGGGCTATGCTGATTAACGCTAGCGCCCTTTCCTGCACACTCTTGCCATGCAGATACGCCACTCCATATTCGGTCGCCACGTAATGCACATCCCCACGCGTCGTCACCACTCCCGCTCCTGTCGTCAGGCTCGAGACAATACGGGATATTTCCCCATCTTTCGCTGTACTGGGGATGGCGATTATCGCCTTACCCCCTTCGCTCCGCGCTGCTCCCCGGTTGAAATCCACTTGCCCCCCGATCCCCGAGAAAAACCGCGTCCCCAGCGAATCCGAACACACCTGACCGGTTAAATCAACCTCCAGTGCCACATTTATTGCCACCATCTTCGGATGACGCCCGATCACAAACGGATCATTGACATATTCCGTCGGCCGAAACGAAAACAGCGGATTGTTATCGATATATTTATAGAGTCTCTGTGTCCCCAGACAGAAGCTTGCCACTATTTTTCCCTGATCCACAGCCTTATGATACCCTGTTATTACTCCCGCTTCGATCATATCGATTATCTTATCGGTGAACATCTCCGTATGGATGCCCAGTTCCTTTTTATCTCCCAAATATTCCAGTACCGATTGTGGAATCCGTCCGATCCCCAGTTCAACTGTCGCTCCATCTTCCACCAGTGCTGCTATATTTTGCCCGATCTGCCGTGTCACTTCCGTTGGTTCCGGTGGTGTAACCTCCAGCAGATCTCTATCAACCGGCACCAGAATATCCAGATCGTTCACATGCAAAAAGCTCTCTCCCAGTGTCCGCGGCATTTGGGGATTCACCTCTGCGATAACCAATCCACTGTTTTCTGCCGCACTCCTGACGATATCCACCGATACCCCCAGACTACACATCCCCCGTTCATCCGGCGGTGTTACCTGAATCAATGCCACATCCAGCGGCAGTTGCCCCGAACTGAACAGCCGCGGTATATCCGACAGGAATATCGGTGTATAGTCACCCAATCCCTCTTGAATCACTTCCCGCACATTTTCTGCTATAAAGAAACTATTCACCCGGAAATTATCGGCTAGCTGCTCATGCGCATAGGGGGCCTCCCCTAGTGTCAGCAGATGCACAATTTCCGTATCGGCAAGTTCCCCTCCACGTCCCGCCAAAGCCCGCACCAGTTCAACTGGTTGCCCGCAGCCCGTCCCGATGAATACCCGTTGCCCCGGCTGTATTTGCCGTACCGCCTGCTCCGCCGTTGCCACCATGCTGCTATACTTTTCCTGCCAATTCACGTCGTAACTTTTTTTATTATCATTACTCATATTGCAATTCTTTTTATAACTATTCCTTATTCAGCTATATGCTATATATCTTTAATTGAAATCCTCGCGTCCGCGGCGATAGGTTCTGCTCCTACGGGTCCTACAATGAACGGATTTATATCCATCTCTACAATATGCTCAAAGTCGGTTACTAGCTGGCTTATTCGCTGAATCCCCGCTGCAATGCCTTCGATATTAACTCCCTTTTGTCCGCGTACCCCCTTTAGCAGATTATAAGAACGCGTGCTCTCCAGCATTTGCATAGCTTCACTTGCTGTGATCGGCGCCAGATGGAAGGTCACATCTTTCATGACCTCCACAAAGATACCTCCCAATCCGAACATCAGCATCGGCCCGAACTGCGGATCCCGCGTCATCCCGATTATCACCTCTCGCCCCTTCCCGCACATCTTTTCCACATACACACCTTCCAGCCGTGCCTGTGGTGCTTTTTGACTGATACGCAGCATCATCAAATCGTACGCATCCCGTACTTCTTCTGACTGGTTCAGGTTCAGCTTCACTCCGCCCATATCCGACTTATGCAGTATATCAGGCGAAGCGATCTTCATCGCCACCGGATACCCTATCCGCTCTGCTACTTCAATCGCCTGCTCAGCGCTAAGGGCCGCATCACCCTCCGGTACATTAAACTTATACGCCCGCAAAATCTCTTTCGCCTTGGCCTCTCCGATATTATATTGTTTCATCCGCAGATGCCGTGCGATTATCCGCTCTACCCGCCTTCGATTCACAGGGTATCTCGTCACCACCCGTGGCGGCCTATGCCTCCATGCCGTATAATCGCACATCGCCTTTAGCGCCGCCACCGCTCTTTCCGGCGCCGGATAGTCCGGCAGATTATGCGCCACCAGCTCTTCCCTCCCCGGCATCACATCTTCACCCCCCATAAAGCACGCCAGCACCGGTTTTTCCCCGCGCAGGCTTTTTGCTATCGCTCTGGCCGTCTCCGCCGGTTGCGTCATAGCCTGCGGCGTCAGTATAACCACAATTGCATCTACATTGTCATCATCCTGCGCCGCGTTTATCGCCTCCACATACCTGTCCGGCTCCGCATCTCCCAACACATCGATCGGATTACCCACACTCGCTGCTGCCGGCAGTTTCTTTTTCAATGCCGTCGCCACACTCTCCGTCAGAACCGCAACTTTCATCCCTTGATTTTCCACCGCGTCCGCTGCCATAATCCCCGGTCCTCCCGCATTGGTGATTATGGCAATCCGGTCTCCTTTGGGTAACGGCTGCATCGCAAACGCCGTTGCGTAATCGAACAATTCTTCAAATCCTTCCGCCCGGATCACACCTGACCGCTTAAACGCTGCCCCATACGCCATATCCGCCCCCGCCAGACTCCCCGTATGCGAGGACGCCGCCTTGGTTCCAGCTTGTGTGGTCCCGGCCTTGAGGATCATCACCGGCTTCACCCCCGAGGCCGCCTCAGCCACCCGCACAAATTCATCTCCGTCCCCGATGCTTTCCAGGTAACCCACGATAACTTTTGTCTGTTCATCCGCAGCAAAGGCCCGCAGAAAATCATTCTCATCCAGGTCCGCCTTGTTGCCGATGCTTACCATCTTGCCCATCCCCAGATGACGTGCTGCAAACCAGTCCAGAATTGCCGTCGCCAGCGCCCCTGACTGAGACAATACCGATATACTCCCCGCTTTGGGCATCTTGGGTGCAAACGAGGCGTTCATTTTTGCATGTGTATTTAGTAATCCCAAACAGTTCGGCCCCAGCAGCCTTACCTCCCGCCCCTTACAAAACCGTACTAATTCCTGTTCTTGCTTGGCACCTTCTCCGCCTACTTCTTTGAATCCTGCCGTGATTACTACCACCGCCTTAGCCCCCGCCTGCACCGACTGCTCCACTGCTGTTTTCACCAGCTTGTTCGGTATGGCTATCACACTCAGATCTATCCCGCCCCCATAGCTTTTCAGATCCCCGTGACATTTCAATCCCAGAATATCCTCGGCTCCGGGATTTACCGGCACAATCTCCCCCTCGAATCCCCCCTCAATTAGATTTTTCACCACCTCATGGCCGACCTTACCCGGTGTCCGTGAGGCTCCGATAACCGCTACTGTTTTTGGACTAAATAATGATTCCAGCATGTAACAATCGATTCCTTAACTATTTGGTAAAAAGTATCTTACAAAGGCGATCCGCACAGTTTTTCTCCGTCCCTTATAACATGAACATCGATAAATATCTTTCATATTTTGCATAATCAATAGATACTGTCTGATACTCCATTTTCTGGCAAGTGTTTTTTGCCCACCACCATAATACTTATTGACAAAATTGATAAATTCTGGTAAAAATAAAGAGTTACAGCAGGGGGGCTTTAAGGAAACCTGCCTGATATTTTAGGACCGCTTTCATGACCTACATTGCCTATCCTAAACGCTTTTTCTCTCTATTGGTAAGCATTATACTTACCTTTATCGTTCTTTCTATATCCGGCTGTGACGAACCTACCGATGTCAAGGCCACCCGTATCTCCGCCCAAAGCGTCGATGAAGCTCAGCGCCTGATCCGTGCCAGCCGGGAGGAAATCCCCTTAACCAAAACCGAGATCCAGCAGGGTGCCACCCTAGGCAAGGCTAAATCTATTGCCCGCCAGGTTGTCAATCGTTTGGACCAGAAGTTCCAGGCCCCCGATCCCTGTCGGATCGCCGATGAAATCAAACAATTCACTCAAAACTTAAATCTGCGCCAGGACCCCACTGCCGTGCAAAGGCTCTGTGATCATCTCGACCAGGCCCTGCAAAAGATCATCAACTATCGGGACAAAGCCGCCTTGGCCGCCGATGAATCCCGTAATCAGCGTCTGCAAAAGGCTCAAACCATCCTCCGGGAGGCCATCAATTTCGCCCAGTCACACGATCGGCCTAACGCCCGTGTGGCGCCGGAAATGATGCTCGGTGTCGTGAACCTCATGCAGGCCCGTCATACCTCCGGCTTGCTGCAACAACGGGATTTTGACATTCAAACTTATCTGTTCACCTTGAGCCGTTGGTTTGTTGCCCTTGACAGGGAAATCGCCTTCAATCACACCCTCGAAGCTTCTCGGCCCGAACCATCTATCACCGCCCTCCAGAAGGAGCTCTCCGATCTGCAGCAGCAATTTCAGACTACCCAGCAGGGCGTCAACAACCTCACCCAAAAGCAAACTCAGTTAACCGAGCAGCTAAAAAACCAGCAAGAAAAAGCTCAGCAAATTCAAGTTCAGTATTTGGCTCTTACCGAACAGGCCGAAAGTAAAACCGGCCAGCAGCGCTATGCCTTACTTGAACAGGCCCATCAGCTCCGCGTCGGCACCGATCAGCAGCGCGGTGGCATCCACTATGAAGCCTTGGTAGAAAAAACCCAGAATGAGTTATATACCATTGAAGACCGCCTGGCTCGCCAAAAGAAAAAACATGATAACCTAGTTAAGAGCATCGAGGCCATCCAAAGTACTATCCAGCAGTTGAAGAACTCACCGGAAACAACCTCCAGCCTTGATTCCAATCTTGACCAAAGCTACCACCTTAGAGATCAGTTAATTTCCCTGATGACCAAACAGTTAACCGCCTTTAAGGACCTGGATAATCACTATCAGAAACTCTTGCGTGACTCCGACTCCGCCCTTAAAGACGCCCTGAAATCCTATAAGAACGCTTCTCAGGCCGCTAGCCAGGCCGGCCGTGATATGTTCAAATCTTCCGAATATGCTCAGGAACTTAATGGAAATATTGTCAAATACGAACAAGCTAATTTATGGCTAAATTGCGCCCGACATTACCAGGCCCTTGCCGATGCCCTTTTGCTCTTTCCTGATGTCTCTGAAACCAGCAACCTGATTACGCCCCTCATCTCTGATTACAAAGCCAAGGCCTCCGATGCCCTCAAAACCGCTGACCAATACCGTCCTCCGGCCAAGTCTGAATCGGCACCCAAAACACAACCTGCCTCACCGCCCGCATCCACCCCGAAAAATCCCTAAGCTGCGTCTGTTCAACTGAACTTATAATGCTTCTTTACCGGCTGGGTCACTTTCCAGACGCACTCCAATCCCACCGGAAATACTACTATATCTCCCGGCCCGAATGTTACTGATTCCGCCCCTTCCGGCCTATCCGTCACCGTAACTTCCCCTTCCAGGATTAAGCAAGTCTCTGTTTGATCGTAGTCCCAGTCGAACTGGCTGGTTTGACACGTCCAGATCGGCCAGCTCTTGCACTTTGCTATTTCTTCTTCGCTTGGCTTGCGTACGACAACTTCTTTAACGCTTGGCATAATAATCTCCTTTTTTTCATATTGCATTCTCTGTCAATAACGTCGATAATAACGTCGTTCGTCTCCTTTGTAAATAATGCAGACTATTCATTGTAGGGTGGATACATGACTTATTACCTCTTTGATAGTATTCGTGGGGGCCTGATCATTGCTCTTTTGGTGGAAGTGGTCCTCTTTTTAGCCTGGGCCTTTACCGCCGGCAAAGTAAAAAAACGTTACCTTCTCACCGGCCCCCTGATCGTCGCTTTATTCTTGCTGATGGATTTTCTGGTCGAAACCAATCGCGAGCAGTTGGAACGGATTACCCGTCAAATTGTCAAAGCCGCCGAACTCGAAGACGCTCCCGGTATCATCCGGCACCTGAGCGACGATTTTAAAGCACCCAACGGCTACGACAAGGCTCAGGCTTCTACCGCCATCCAGAACAAACTAAGACAATCTCTCATCGAGGAAAATTCTATTACAGCTCTGGACGTCCTCAGTCACCAGGACTTACATGGCCAGGTGGAATTTACCGTGGTCACCAGACTCGACACCAAAAGCCCTTACGCCACGATACCCCTCGTAACCACCCATTGGCAATTTGATTATACCTGCCGCCCCGGCTCTCCCTATCAGGTCCAGTCGATCACCATGCTTTGGCTCGTTCCGGGTATGTTTGGTGCCCACCAAAACCCCATTGATATCTTTTCCTACCGGCCCTCCCGCCGATAAATTGTCATTCTGGTTTCCACATCCGTCATTATCCGGTAATATATTTCCTGTCATGAATACTAACGACTTACATAATTGGGACCACCAACACCTTTGGCACCCCTTTACCCCCATGCGTCTTTGGTTGGACGAAGAGCCTCTGATTATCGCTCGTGGCCAGGGCCCATATTTGTATGACACCGACGATAATCGTTATCTCGACGGCGTTTCATCACTCTGGTGCAACATCCACGGCCACAATCATCCCCATATTAACGCCGCCATTCGCCGTCAACTGGGCCAGGTAGCCCACAGCACCCTTTTGGGACTGGCCTGCGAAACCTCTGTCCTGTTGGCCAAAAAACTTGCAGAGATTACACCTGCCCTGCTTTCCCGGGTTTTTTACTCCGACAGCGGTGCCACTGCCGTTGAGATTGCTCTGAAAATCGCCTTTCAATATTGGCTCAACCGCGGCAAAAAAGATAGAAACCTTTTCCTCGCCCTAAAGCAATCCTATCACGGTGACACCTTAGGCTCCGTAAGTGTCGGAGGCATTGAAATCTTCCACCAAATCTTTGGCCCCTTGACTTTCCACGCCTGCTTCTCACCCAGCCCTCATCCCTATCGATTCGAGGGAACACCCGATCAATGCAGCGATCATTGTTTACAACAGATGGAATCAATCCTAAAGCAAAACTCTTCTCGCGTCGCCGCCGTTTTGATAGAACCCCTGGTCCAGGGCGCCGCAGGTATCATTGTCCATCCTCCCGGCTTCTTACGGTCCGTTAGAAAGCTCACCGAAAAATACGATGTCTTACTGATTGCCGACGAGGTCGCCACCGGCTTCGGCCGCACCGGCACCATGTTCGCCTGCCAGCAGGAAAACGTTTGTCCCGATATCATGTCCCTGGCCAAGGGTATTACCGGCGGCTATCTCCCTCTGGCAGCTACTTTGGTTACCGGCCGCATCTTTGAGCCTTTTTTATCCGAACCATATCTTAAGACCACCTTTTACCACGGCCACACTTATACCGGCAACGCCCTGGGCTGCGCCGCCGCCCTGGCCAACCTGGAAATATTCGAACGGGAAAACACCCTTGCCCATCTGCCGGCCAAGATTTCTCTTATAAAAAAACATCTCCAAAAAATCGCCGAATATGACCTGGTAGGCGATGTCCGCCAATGCGGCATGATGGCCGCCATCGAACTGGTAGAGGAAAAAAAGACTAGGAAAAGTTTCGACCCAAACCGCCGTCTCGGTGCCTGGCTCTGTCGTACTCTACGCTCCCAGGGCCTTATACTCCGCCCCCTCCAGGATGTTATTATTATCATGCCCCCTTTGTCTATAAATCTCTCTCAGCTCGAAACACTCTTGAATATCACCGCTGCTGGTATCAAAAACCTCACCGCCCACATCTAATATTATTTATCTCCATCTCTTAGATATTTCGTTTCTGATAATACCCTCCCGCCAATTGCTTTATCACCCCTTTCAATTGCAAAGAAGTAACCGCCGCATAAACTTCATTCATCGGCAATTGACTACTGGTGATTATATCATCAATATGTTTTGCTTCATGATCCAGGCAGTTACAAACAACGCTTTCTTTTTCGTTTAACCGCAGTCGTTCTAAGTCAAAAAGACTAGGATCAGCGGATTTCTCCGCTTTTGCCGTGGTTGAACTGGCATGTTGACTTAATATATTCCCTACCGGCCCCAGCGCTTCGAGTACATCCTCAATTTTTTCGACCAGCACCGCTCCGTCCTTGATCAATTTATGAGGTCCCCAGCTCCCCGGTGCATCAACCCTGCCGGCCACCGCCATCACTTCCCTGTTCTGTTCGACTGCGTAATTGGCTGTAATTAATGCCCCGCTGTTTTGACCCGCCTCTACGACAATTGTCCCCAGTGATAGTCCAGAGATTATCCTATTCCGTGCATTGAAGGTACCGGCCAAAGGTGCATACCCCAGAGGCAGCTCACTGATCAACGCTCCGTTTTGGCTTATTCTCTCTGCCAGCCCCACATTTTCTGGCGGATAAACCTCTGCCAGACCGCATCCTTGCACGGCTATAGTCCGTCCCTCCGCCGCCAGTGCCCCCCGATGAGCTTCCGAGTCGATACCCCGCGCCAGACCAGATACAACCGTAAAACCCGCTGCTGCCAACAAATGACTTAAACGTGCCGCCTGCTCCCGCCCGTAATGGCTGCATCTGCGCGAACCTACTATCGCTACCGCCAGTTCGTCGCGCCTCTGCAGTTCTCCTCTGACATAGATCACGGTAGGGGGGGTATGAATCTGTTTCAGCAGCGCCGGATACCCTTTGCATTCCAGCGTGATAATTTGCACCCCCAACTCTTCCGCCCTCTCCATTTCCTCTTCTACATTGATTTGCTTTTGTGCCCGGCAGATTTGTTCTGCCTTTTTTGGCCCGATCCCTTTTACCGCCGCCAACTCACCCGCCGTCGCCCCTAATATATTATCCACATCCCCGAAACACTCTCTCAACTTCCTGAACGTCTTTGGCCCCACTTGCTCCGTCAAATGCAGCCGCAGCCACTTACCGATCCGCTCCCGCTCTTTATCTCCACTCATGGCTCGATCTCAATATCCCCGAACGCTTCCCGAAATAACCGCTCACCCAGCGTCAACCGCATAACCGCCTGATGAACCTGTTCCTTATTATAATCCGGATGACGGCCCCTTACCCCGGCCTCCACGAACTTGCGCATGTTATCACAAAGTTCAAATGTCATTTCCGCCCGCTCCGCGATATCCAGCTTGCTCAATATTCCATACTGTACCCGCGCAGCTTCCAAACTCGTATCATTGGATATTATAGTCTCGTTCATCATCCCTAAAACTATATAATACAAGCTTTATTTTGTAGTATTATATTCTATTACTCCAAATTTCACAATGATCGCATCACTTCCTTGATCTCCTCCTCAGAAAGGTTATCTACAAAGGTACAACTTCCTATTGATGTAGGTAGAACAAATCTAATCTTGCCCGCCCTTACTTTTTTATCCTGTTTCATTGCCGTGTACAGTTCGTCCGCCGGTAGGGGGGTATCTGCCTTCGTGGGAAGTTTAAAGGCTTCCAGCAAAGCAGCAATTCTCCCTGCTTCTTCCTTCTTTAGCAGTCCCCGTTTCACTGCCAGCCGCGCCGCTCCCACCATCCCCAGCGCTACTGCTTCGCCGTGATGAATATCTTTCTCGGCTAATACTGTTTCAATTGTATGCCCGATTGTATGTCCCAGGTTGAGTATTCCCCGCAGATTACTTTCCTGCTCATCCGCCGCCACTACTCCCGCCTTGATCCTGCAGTTTCGCACCACCAGATCAACCATCAAATTCATATCCAGTTCCAATATTGACTCGGAATTTGTCTCCAGGTGCTCGAAAAATTCTTTATCACGAATGACTGCATGCTTGACGGTCTCGGCCAACCCGCAACCCAGCTCCCGCTTCGGCAGTGTCTTCAGCGTAGCTGTATCGGCCCATACCATCTTGGGCTGATAAAATGACCCGATCATATTCTTGCCCCGAGCATGATTGATCCCTGTCTTGCCGCCTATGCTGCTATCGACCATCGCCAACAGACTGGTAGGAAATTGCACATAGCTCACACCCCGCTTAAATGTTGCCGCCGCAAATCCCGACAGGTCTCCCGCCACTCCTCCCCCCAGCGCGATTATCGCATCTGATCGTTCAATTGAAAAATCGAACAATTTCTCATATATCATCTCGACCTTTGCCCTGCACTTACTTTTCTCGCCTGCCTTCACGGTGATCATGTGCGTTTCTACCCCGCATTTACTTAAACTCTCTTCCACCGCCTGCCCATATAGGGGCCCTACATTCTCGTCGGTAATTATGACAGCCCGGCCCTGGCTTTTCTCGCCGCCACCTTGCCCCCGGCAATGACCTAAAAACAGCTCTCCAAACATCCCTAAGCTATCCGATCCCACGTAAATTGGATAGCTCCTGGCTCCCAGATTAACCATTATCGTTTTACCGGGAAACTTCGAGTCTGATTTAATCATGAATTACTCCCAATTTGGTACTACCAAATGGCTATTGTTAACATACCAGAAACAGCTTACAAATACCCATCATTTAGGTCAATATAGTTCCCCTCCGGTTTTCACAGCTATTTTTCCTGCTTTAGGGGCTATTATGAAAAAATTATAAAAATTTACGTAATTCACAGCCTTTCAGTTGTCTAATATAGTGGCTTGCAAGTTGGTATTTATTGGACCAAAATAGTATAAATTATTTTTATAAATGCTTTCTAAATCGGATGTTATGCTGTTTTTTACCTGTAACTCTAATAACGATTTTACCTCTGGGGTTGATTTTTCTCTCTATATTACTTATAATGGGGCTTCGCCTGTAGTTCACCGTGAGATATGGTGAGAGTTAGAGAGCATTTCCCGTTATTTTGGGAGCTTCCATGCCTTCGACAAAAAAGAAAAAAGACACGATTACTACCTATAAAAAGGCTTTGTCCTTTTTGTTTAGCAATACTAATTATGAGTCGGCCAAACGCCTTCGCTATAATGAGGATACCTTCAATCTGGACCGCATGTATCGATTACTCGATGGTCTGGGCAATCCCCATCAAAAATTAAGCTCTATCCATATTGCCGGTACCAAGGGCAAAGGTTCCACCTGCATGATGCTTGCCGAGATGCTCATCTCAAATGGCTATAAGGTAGGGCTCTATACCTCACCCCACGTCTTGGACCTGCGCGAGCGTATTCAGATCAACAACCGGATCATCAGTGAAGCTGCCATGACCCGTCATGTCCGCAAGGTCGCCCCTGTGGTCAAGAGGATGTCCGACGATCCGCCTACTTTCTTTGAAATCCTCACCGGCATCGCCTTCCTCCACTTTGCCAAGGAGAAGGTGGACTTCGCCGTCATCGAAGCGGGCTTGGGTGGCCGGCTCGATAGTACCAATGTCTTACAGCCCGAGGTTGTGGGCATAACCAGTATCAGCATTGACCATCACCGCCTGCTTGGTGATTCCATTTCCAAGATTGCCAAGGAAAAAGCCGGCATCTTCAAACAGGGCGTCCCCGCCATCTCTGTTATGCAGGATAATGACGCCATGCGTGTCCTCCGACGTGAGGCCAATCAGATTGGTGCCCCCTTGCGTTTTACAGGCAAGGACATTGACTTTTCCTGTCGTTTCGAGTCTTCTCGAACTCTCGGACCGCACAACCGTATTTGCGTCACCACTTCCACCAGCAAATTTGAGCATTTACCCGTTCCCGTTTTGGGCGCTCATCAGGCGGTTAATTGCGGCTTGGCCCTTTCCCTTTTGGACTGCTTAAAAGCCAAGGGATTCAAAATCAATGATGAGCGGGCTATTAATGGCCTTGCCAAAACCACTCTGCCCGGCCGGATGGAAATGATCCATACCGACCCCCGTGTCCTCATCGATGGTGCCCACAACGCCGCCAGCATCCGTGCCCTCATCCAGGCCACCGGACAGCACATCCCTTACGATTCTTTGATCGTGATATTCGGTTGTTGTGAGGACAAAGACGTCGATGGTATGTTGCGTGAACTTCAGTATGGTGCCGACAAAGTTATTTTCACCCGCGTAAATTCTCCCCGCTCAGTCTATCCGGAAGACTTGGCCCAGTTATACACCGACATCTGCGGTAAAATGTGTCAGACCGCCTCCAACCTGCCCGAAGCTCTGGAAATCGCCAAGCCCGCTTTCAGTCCCGGCGACTTGATTTGCATCACCGGCAGCTTCTACCTCGTCGGCCAGGCCAAGGATCTATTCCTGAAAAAAGAATCCCTGCCTTTCTAAGCACTGTAAAACATCTTGCACAGTGCATAGAGCAGGTGTTAACTGAAAAAGGAACCTTAATAAAAGGGGGTAGGGGGGTAGAGTATCTCAGACAAACTCTAACTGTTTCACTGCTGGTACAATGCCGGCTTCGTTTCCGCGCTTCAGTAATTCTTTCACCGCTTCTCTGCCCACCGGCCCGTAATCCACCGTCCATTCATTCACATACATCCCCACGAACTCATCCGCCTGCTTGGTCTCCAATCCCCGTCCGAATTGCAGTGCGTATTCCACCGCCTTTTCCCGTTGCTCCAGACCATACAGAATACTTTCCCTTAGTATCCTGCTTATTTGGTTGAGAGCTTCGTTCCCCAGATCTCGCCGTATCACATTACAACCAAGTGGCAGCGGTAGGGCGGTTGTTTCGTACCACAATTTCCCCAGATCCAGCAAACAGCGCAGACCGAAATCCTTATAGGTAAGTTGCCCTTCGTGAATAATCAATCCCGCCTCGACTCGACCTACCTGCACTGCTTCCAATATCTCATCGAACATTATTACTTCATAATCGAATCGCCCCAGCGCCAATTGCAATACCAGAAACGCGCTGGTCATCTCCCCGGGTATCCCAATCTTTTTTTGCGACAACTCCTCAAGGTTCATCTCATCCCGCGCCACCACCAGCGGTCCATGCACATCCGATAATCCCACGGTAGGGGGGGGAACCTCGGTAGGGGGGTGCTTTCCCCCATCTTCCGGCCCTGAAAATGGGTTATTGCCTTCCCCCACATATTCAACCAGCGCTGTCCCTCCCATACTCGCCCCGCTCGACAAAATCGTATATTTATCCTGTACATATGGATACGTATGCACACTGATAGCCGTCACTTCCAGTTTACCTGCGCGGGCCCAGTCGTTTAGACTTTGGATATCTTTCAAGATGTGTTCAAACTCAAACGGCCCCGGATCAACCGCTCCGTTCGCTAGCCCATAGAACATAAACGCATCATCCGGATCCGGCGAATGTCCTAATCGAATTTTTTGTTTTTTTATCATGTGTTATAAAGCAAGATGTGGTTAATAACTCGGTAGGGGGGTAATGTAACCTGATTATCAGTTCGTATGTTTTTTTTCATTGCCAAAAAAGTACTCTTCCACCATTCGGCACAGCGTATGATATAACAGTATCTGATTTTCCTGTATCTCGGCCGTGCAATCCCCTGGCACCATCCAGGCAATATCTGCTATCTCCGCCGCAGCTCCCCCCTTCATACCTGTAAAGCTCACCGTTTTCATCCCATAAGCCCTTGCCAGTGTCATCGCCGCCACCACATTTTTTGCATTGCCGCTCGTGCTTATCCCCATCAGCATCGCCGGCTTTACTCTTCCCGCAAAGCTGTTCAGCTCCTGGGCATAACTATAGACCCACTCCCGGTCATTCCCATACGCACTATCCAGTGCATGTGATTCCCCCAGCACAATAACCGGCAGACCTTCCTCTAAGTTCTCAATCAACCTGCCGCCTACTTCGGTTTTTTTCAGTTCCTCGACCACTTGCGGATCTTTTAGCGACCTGCCTTTCTCAAAACTCTTTGCCAGCTCCCCTTTGATGTGTATCGCGTCGGCAAAGCTGCCCCCGTTACCGCACAAAAAAAGAACTCCACCTCGCTCGAAAATGTCAATCATCCCTCGATAGCAATCGACAAGTCCTTTTTCCGCTTCCTGCAGATGTACATAGCGTTCGCACAGTCGTTTCACATAACCACTGACAGCTTCCGGTAGGGGGGGTATTTGTTTTTTTTCTTCCATAGCTTGATTTTATTTTGCTGATTATTTCGGCAGTACCGCAGTTACCATCATCGCCTTGGGATAAATCGCCAGCAATCTTGACAGTGCCTCTCGGGCCTCTTTATATGTGTTATATTTTCCCACCCGTACCAGGTACAGCAATTTCCCTTTTTTTTCCTTACCGCTCCAGTCGCCCTGCCAGCCTCTTCGTCCCAGCTCTCCCACCAGCTTTTTGGCGCTCTGCAGGCTGCTAAAAGCTCCCACTTGCAGCCGAAACCCCTGCGCCCCGAAACGGTCCCGTGCCGCCGCTGCATATTTCGATCGCTTAAACGTATTAAAGCATTGCGAAAAATAAAGATCTGCATCTTTCCACTGCCCCATTCCCTGCAGCGCCACTCCCAGCCGATACAATACGTCATCTTTGGGCGGCACATCTTCCATCCCCGGCAGCGCATTTTTATAGTGCCACACCGACTTTGCGTATTCCGGCTCTTGCTTTTCGAAATAGATATGTCCAAGCGCGATATGTGCATGTCTCTGGATAACTTCATTATCGCTTATCCTTATCGCCTTTTCCAGGTCTTTTACTGCCTGTTTATCTTCTTTCGGTCCCATCCCCCGGTAGCACAATCCCCGCAGATACAGCGCATACGCCGCCTCTCGGCTGCCCCGTTCATTCTTTAGGAATTCGCTCAGACTATGGATCGCCGATGAATAGTGTTTTTTCTCGTACTCACCCCGCCCGATCTTTAATTGCGTCTGCCCGCTCTGACTTGCCTGCTGAACGCACCCACCCAAAATAAAAATTATTATTGCTAGTGTTTTTCGCATCATTTCAGCAATTCTAATGAGATTTACCCAATATTTCCAATACTTATTTCCTAACTCCTGGAAAGTAGCCCGGGCCGTGCCCGCCATTTATTCTAGCTTCTAGCTACTAATCTCCTTAACGCCTTGATCTCACCTGCTTTCAGCGCCCGATATTTTCCCGGCCCCAGACCCTTAAGACTCAAAGGCCCTATTTGCACCCGCGTCAGTGATTTCACCGAGTGACCCAGCCGCGCCAGCATCCGTCTTATCTGTCGATTCTGCCCTTCCCGCAGCGTAATCTCCAGTATTGTCCTGCGTGAATTTCTCTGCCCGATCTTGATCTTTTCCATATGTCCCTTGCCCGCTTGCAGGTGGATGCCCTTTTTCAGTTTTTCAATTTCTTCTCCCGTCACCCAGCCTTCCACTTCCGCTATATAGGTCTTGGGCACCTCATACCGCGGATGCGTCAATTGGTTCGCCAACTCCCCGTCATTGGTCATCATCAGCAGACCCTTCGAATCCGTATCCAGCCGCCCAACCGGATACACCCTCTCTTTCACGCCTTTCAACAGATCGATCGCCCGCAACCGTCCTTCCTGCGCCGAATTCGTACACACCACCTTTTTCGGCTTGTGCAGCAGGTAATACACCTTCTTTTCGAACCGCAGCTTCCTCCCCGCCACACTTATCACATCTTCTCCCACTTCCACAAATATCGGCAGCTTCCGCACTATTTTTCCGTTTACCCGTACTTGCCCCTCTCGGATCAGCTCCTCACATTGCCTTCGGCTCGCCACACCCGCCTCCGCCATCACTTTTTGCAATCTTTCCATATATCTATAAACTGACTAGTAAAATTTCACCCGTTTCTTGAATATCCATACTTACTTCTTTAATAACCGGACAAAGTATCGTATTTCCCACGTTGTATTCACACTCCGTATTACACGTTACTATTCCTTTGCTGCTTAGTGCTATCATAACAAGCGGCTTCTCTGCTGCAAACTTATATGAACCGGCCTCACCTTTTACTTTCACCACACTGAAGTAAGAACACTCGACTAACGTTTCCGCCTCACCGATTTGCTCTCCCATTTGTTTTAGTTTTTCTCCCGACCCAGGCCCCATAATCTCGGTAGGGGGGTCCTGCCATTTATCAGTATAGTGAACACTCGCCAGCGCCTCTGCCACATGCAGTTTCCTGCCCTTTCCTTCGCTGTCCTTTCGGTTCCAGTCATAAAGTCTATATGTCGTATCCGATGGCGTCTGTATCTCTGCCACTATCACCCCCGCCCCCAGCGCATGTACCGTCCCTGCCGGCAGAAAGTGAAAATCTCCTTTCTTCGCCTCATACACAGCCATCAGTTCTTCTACTCGTCCTTCTTTCAGCGCCTCGGCCAATGCCGTCCGTCCCACACCCGGTTTCAGCCCTCGATAGATCACCGCCTCTGGCTCCGCCTCCAGTACATACCAGCATTCCGTCTTTAGCTGCGCCCCCGGAAACAGCTTACACGCCTGGCTGTCCGGATGCACCTGCACACTCAGCACATCGTTGGCATCCAGAAACTTTATTAATAGTCCGAACGGATACCCACATTGCCCTTTAGTGAACCCCCATTTTTCCCCATATTCTTCGAGAAATTCCCGGCAATTAACACCTTTCAGCGGCCCATTTTCGATCACGCTCTTATCTTCCGGCAGATCCGCCAGCTCCCAGCTCTCCCCGATCAGCTTCCCTTCGGGCAGCTTTTTCCCGAACTTTTCCCCCAACTTTTGGCCTCCCCAGATCCGCTCCTTGAATATGGGCCCAAATTTCACCGGATAAACATCCACTATCACATCTCCTATCTTATTTCTTCTAGCTCCTAACTCCTGGCTCCTGACTTCCCGTATTGTATTTCACACTCCCTATCCTGTCCAGCTACCTTATATTCAATTACGTATTACGTATTTTGTATTGCGTATTTCGTATTTCTTCCCTAACACCTAAAACTTAACACCTAAATCTCATACACTCATACACCCATACACCCATATACCCATATACCCATACACCCATACACCCATATATCCAACGTCCTATAATATATCTTATGTTTCATTCAGCATCTATCCATCAAAAACCCCAAAATCCCCGAATTAACCTTCCAAACACCCCTTTCGCCCCCTTTTACGAATTTCACCCCTGCCCACGGCCTACTGTCCACTGTCCACAGGCCCCCTCCCCCGGATTCAATCTTTATTTAATCCGCACCCGCTTTGGATCACAATCATCCACACCATAGTTTAATCCCAGTTGGCCCCGGTTCTTATATGGGCTGATATCTGTCACCCGCTGCCCCTCATCTTCTTCAAATGTCCAGCACCCCACCAGATTTGGTTCGCTCCCGTCTAAGGCCTTTTTCTTATATGCCTCGATCTCCTCGTTCGTCAAAGCCTTATTCCAGATTCTTATCTCCGCTATCTGCCCCTTAAATGGATTACCCATAGGTGTTAGAAACTCTTTCCCTACAATAATATTACTATATGGAGCCGGTTGGTAGTACTCATCAGTTATTCCCCATGTCATGTTTCGATAAACACTACCTTTATCCCCCTCAAAAACGACTGCCACATGAAGCCAGTCAGATGGTTTCTTTTTAATAAAATTCACACTTAATGTACCTTTGGGAGCGCCGGTACTTACCTGGATATTAATCCGTCCTTCTTCTTCCGGAATCAATTGTAACCCGAATCCATAGGTCTCTGCCTGTCTGTTCCCCTTCTCATCCGGATGCCCCAGGACAAGACCCCCTTTTACCAGCAGATTACGCTCTTTCTCCCATTTTGAAATTGCAGTTTCCGGAAATTCCGGCTTCACCCACATCTGAATCGTGAAATTCCTACCTAACTGCAGGCTTTTACTGGCCTGGATTTCCATAAAATCATCCACCCCGTCAAACTCCAGCGCATATTCCCCCACCGGCTCATATTCATTTTCACCCTTGCCCGCTTTTTCTGCATCGCCTCCATTCGCCCTGGAATTATCATCTTTATCCTCAGCTTTTATCACTTTTTTGTCATGGCCTTTTTCCCTCTCAAGCCCTTTCCGGATAAAATCAACCATATCCTCAACCTGCCTGGTTGTGAATTTCCCTACAATTTGACCACGCCCCTTAACCTCGGACATAATAGTTGGCACCGAATACACCTGATCATCGACCAGGATTGCCATCCGATTTTTAATATTGGATTTGGTTAATTCGGACATAAGTTCGCAGCCGACCTGATCCATTCCGAATTGGACACTTGGATTCCTTAATCCATCCGTAGCCGCTTTTATCTCCTTCAGCCCCCATCTCCTTTTGCCTTCCTGACCGGATGAAAGAGAATATTTCGCCTCGGTACATAATAAGATATAGTTTTCCCCCTGATATGTTGCTTTAGGCAGCCTGTATTGCTGGGATTCATCCCAGCCTTCCCACGCCTTATACCAGCGCATTCCTTCATCCCCCGTCATACCCGGCCCATACTTCTTGAGTTTTTCAATATACTCTCTTAATTTTTCCTGACTTATCCGTGGCTCGCGCTCACCATCAATATTGGGTACTATTCGCAACGCTAATACACTACCAATCTCCCCTTTGGCAAGACGTATAACAAACGAGTCACATTCTTCACCCAGTCTGACTGCTGGGGTAACAGATGGCAAATATCCCGGAGCCTCAATTTTCAGATAGCACGCACCATCGAATGGATATGATATGGCAAATCCATCCCATTTTCTCTTGAATGTTCCGTCCGCCGATTTTATCTGTTTTTTGTAAAATCTGCTCCAATCGATTTCATCTTCTGTTGCATTCCATCTAATGCCGTTCACCACTTGAAAAGTTGTTATTGGTTTGCCGCTTTGCTCGTCGATTACCTTCCCGGCGATAATAGGCCTTTTATACATCACTATTTGATCTGGTTGGGTCAAATCATCAGGCATCTGTTTCATAAAGCCCATCAGACCAGCATCCCGCTTACCAACAAAGTCAAATATCAATGTCCCCTCATTGGGCAGATTTTCAATCTTAAACCGCCCCTCCGCATCCGTCTTAGTCAACCGGGTCAGGCTACGTTGTGTTTCGAGCCGCCATTCATTTATATCAATTTGGACTCCTTCGACTAGATTACCCTCAATATCCCTTATCTGCCCTTGATATGTTCTTCCACCTTTTAAGGTGATCTCTAGCGGTTTCATCCTTTCCGAAATCTCAACCGGTACCACCTTCGGGCCGTACTCCGGGGATGAAACTTGGATATCTACCTTACCCGCCGGCAATCCACCGATACTGAACGAGCCGTCCCCCTTTGTACGATCGGTAGTGCTGTCTTCGTGCAATTCACCATATGGCGATTTCCTGTAATATCTGCCGGCGGCTACCAAAGCATTCTCAATCGGTTGCCCCTTCTGATCGATCACCTTACCTTGGATCCGATTCCCCCGTTTCATGACCAATACGTTGCTACCCTCCAGGAGCTCTATGGTAGAGGGCCTTTCCTGTGGCCATTCAAAGTGAAAACTAAGATAATCAGGATGTATAAGTTTAATTTCGAGGTTGGAATGCTCTCTGTGAACCAACAAACTCCAGCGACCGTCCGCATCGGTCAATATCTCTTTACTCATCATTGCCATACGGTCTGGCACATCACAAGTTAGCTGAACTTCAACTTGGGGAATGGGTTCTCCATCTTCATTTACCACCCGACCTCCATACCGAACGTGACCATCATTGGCAAAGTTCTTATCGAAAGCGGGTTGATTCTTTTTCCCCCCTGCTATTATGACCGGGAGTTGATGAAATATTTGCTTGTTTGATAGTTTTTCGCTTGGGCTGAAGTAACTTTCTGCCCCGACCTCACGGATCCCCGCCTGAATTGTCAAACCGTCGCCAGCCGGAATAAACGTCGAGTAGTATCCCCAGCGATCAGTTTTTTCTTTCGTGACATAAGTATCACCATCTTTTGTCTTGATTATCAGCTCAATTTCTTTATCAGCCACACTTTTTCCATCTTGGTCCACAACTCTTCCTTTAACTATCCCTTTGGTGTATTCCAGCCTGATATGTACGGGTTTGCTGTCATCATAATCTTTAGGTAGAGTCAATAACCCCATCGCCCTCATGGGCTGACAATATGCAATTATTTGCTTTTCGGCTTGCTTTGGTACCTTCAGCGTAAACAGACCTTTTTCATCGCTGCGTGATGCTTTGTATATATTTGGAATTGAACTGGCTACATAAACATTTCCTCGCGCTCTGCCGAGCATGTCTGTAACAAAACCCTTAATTGTTACTTGCTCGCCTTCGAGCATTTCATTTGCTTGGGTTTCTGCCTTTTCGAATAGTGCCTCAGCGTCTTTATTAGATTCTTTCTCCGCTTGAGCCCCGGCCATAGGCAGCAGTATGGCCGCCAATAATAGCACTGTTACCAATCCTGCTATTCCCAGTTTTGCCCTTTTAGGTAGCGGCCGCGTGACCATATGCCTGATCCGCCCGGCCAGCGCCTTTTTGGATTCCACCACCCCGATCAAACGCAGACTAAGCGCCGGTCGCCTAAACGCCAGCTTCGAAACATTCAACAGCGTATCAGGATAATCTTCCGCCCCCTCCCCCATCGCCACCAGCACCGCCTCATCCACTGCCTGTTCCCGAACTTTGCGAATTATCGCATTGGCCAGCCACAGCAACGGATTATAGAAATAAATGATCTGCAAAATGGTCTGCACCAGGCTGACCCACAAATCACCCCGTTTTATATGTGCCAATTCATGTAATAAAACCGCCCTTAACTGCCCCCTGCTCAATTTGCCCGGTAACCCCTCTGGAATCAGAATTACCGGCCGCCCCAACCCGCACACCGCCGGACTCGTAGCGTTGGGCGAAATCTTAAGTATTACTTTTTTCCGTACCCCCATTTGCTTGCGATACTTCTCCAGCGCCATCCTTAAGCTCTCACCCCCCTGCTCAGCTTGAGCTATCAACCCCCTGACAAATATCATCCTCTGCCCCAAAAGCAGCAACATCGCCATAACACCCCCCCACCAGACCAGAAGCACCACCCCCTGCCAACTAAGCGCCGTAACATGTTCTCTTGCCGATGTTTTTATTACTGGCGTAACAGCCGCCTCCTCGCTGGGTTGCACCGCTTGATTCTGCAATGCCATCGGCTGCCTTGATTCACCCCCCTGTTCATCCGCCATAACTGCATTCGTACCCGCCCCTTCCCCTGCTTTCTTAACGGTTACATCTGGTAATTTATTACCCAGCCAATACCCCAGACTCGTTGGCATACTCAACGATACCGGCAGCACCAGCTTCACCAATACCAGCATCCAGATGCCGTATCGCACCACCGCCCTGACCTTTTTTCGCAGAACCATATCCAATCCCAGTAATGTGATGATGAGAATACTGGACTGAATCAGCATCGGCCCGGCAAAATCCACCAAAGATTCCCCCACGCTATTCAAATATGATACTACCTTTTCCATGACACTGGCTCCCTATGTCATTCCCGCGCATGCGGAAATCCAGAAACGTAGGATGGGCTTCAGCCCATGCGGTTCTTCTATTTTTTAATTCGTTTATGTTTCTTTTTTGTCTTTCTACTCTTTATCAACTTCTCTAACTCTGCATAATCTGCCTCGCTTATATCTTCATTCTCGATCAGAAACTGCATCATTGGTGTCAGCGACTCATTGAACGCCCGCTGCAGCGTCCGCCTGATCTCCCCCTTCTTGGCCTGTGTCGCCGTGATGGCTGCCTTATAGAAATGCAGATTTCGCACCTTCTCCACCTCCAACAGCCCCTTATTGACCATCCTATCCATCATGGTCTTGACCGTCGTATAGGCCCACCCCTTCTCCCCTTCCAACTTCTCCTGCACATCCGGCGCCGTACACGGCTCATTTTCCCATACTATTTGCAATATCGCCCATTCATTGTCCGACATCTGTAGATTTTGCCTTTTCAAGATATCTTCTCCTTAATATCTATACACATAAAGCATACTCTACATTTGTAGATTTGTCAACCAAAAAAATAATTTTTTTCATTTCCACCCTACCCATTCCCTACTAACGGTAGTCTTCGCGCATGTGGGGATCCATATTTTCGTTTTGAAAATTAGTATTTTGGTAATTTGATATTGTTTAGGATTCTTGTCCGCCGTAGCTCGCGCTGCGAGCGAAGGAGGATAGAATTTAGTGCTTCGGATTTCTTTTAATATGGCCTACTATCCACTCTCACTTTTTTTCAAGTAATTGTCAAACCAGCTTAGGATATGTTTCAACCTTTCGATCCGTCGATCAGTCCTCCCACTGCGTGACATCCCATGCGGCTTATTCGGAAAACGCACAAAAAATAAAGTGGTCAATTAACCACAATATTTACCAGTCGATTCTTGATAACGATAACCTTGCGTACCGTCTTGCCCTCCAGCAGGCTTTGGATTCGCTCATTGCCCAGCGCTTTTTCTTTGATACTCTCCTCATCACTCTCGGCTGCAACTACCAGTTTCTCCCGGATCTTACCATTAATCTGCAGCGCCAGCTCCACTTCCGGATCCTTGGTAAGTTCTTCCTCATAATTTGGCCATGACTCATATGCCAAACTATTTTCATGCCCCAGTTTCTGCCACAGCTCCTCGGCAATATGCGGCGCAAACGGCGACAGTAAGAGCACAAATGTTTCCATAGCCTTTTTACTTCGCTTTTCCAGCCGCAGATATTCATTAACGAAGATCATCATCTGCGAGATCGCCGTATTAAACGCCATCGCTTCAATATCCCCCGTAACCTTCTTTATAGTCTTATGCAATATCCGCAGCGCCTCTCCTTCCGGCTCACTCTCGACAATAGCTCCCACCACCTTCCCATCTTCACCCACTATCATCCGCCACACCTTTTGCAAAAACCGGTGCACCCCTTCCACCCCCTGCATACTCCACGGCTTCACCGCATCCAGCGGCCCCATAAACATCTCATACAGCCGCATAGAGTCCGCCCCATATTGTTCTATAACTTCATCCGGATTGACCACGTTCCCCCGGCTCTTGCTCATCTTTTGCCCGTCCGCCCCCAGGATCATCCCCTGGTTCACCAACTTCTTAAATGGTTCTTTTGTACTCACCCAACCCCAGTCATAGAGCACTTTATGCCAGAACCGCGCATACAGCAGATGCAGCACCGCATGCTCCGCCCCGCCCACATACAAATCCACCGGCATCCAGTACCTTTCCTTTTCTTTCTCGAAAGGTACCTGCTCATTATGGGCATCGATATACCGCAGATAATACCAGCAGCTCCCCGCCCACTGCGGCATCGTATTAGTCTCCCGCTTGCCTTTCTGCCCTTTATAACTAACTTCCAGCCATTCTTTTATATTCGCCAGCGGTGATTCCCCCGTCCCGCTCGGCTCATAGCTTTCCACCTCCGGCAGCGTCAGCGGTAGTTCCTCTTCTTCCAGCCCTGCTATCGTCCCGTCCTCCAGATGCACCACCGGAAACGGCTCCCCCCAATAGCGTTGCCTGCTGAACAGCCAGTCCCGCAGTTTATAATTTATCGCTTTTTTCCCCTCACCTCTTTCTGCCAGCCAGTCGGTGATTTCTTTCTTAAAATCTTCCGTTGCCAGCCCGTCAAATTTCCCCGAATTTATCGCCGACCCCAACCCTGTAAACGCCTCCTGAAAAATCCCCGGATCCCTTTTGTAAATCTCCCGCCCTTGTTCCAGGGTCACACTTTCCACCGCCAGATTTTGTTTCTTAATTTGTTCCTGGTCGAACTTTTTCTCACCCACTTGTTCCTGCAGCCACGCTATCGGCGGTTCCACCACGGCTATAATCGGCAGCTCGAATTTCTTCGCAAACTCGAAATCCCTCGTATCGTGCCCCGGCACCGCCATTATCGCCCCCGTCCCATAGCTGATCAGCACATAATCGCTGATCCAGATTGGTATCTTTTCCTCGTTTACCGGATTGATCGCATAGGCCCCCAGGAAAACCCCCGTTTTTTCTTTGGCCAGATCTGTTCGGTCCAGATCACTTTTCCGCGCTGCTTCTTCCCGGTATCGCTGCACTTGCCCTCGCTGCTCATCTGTGGTTATCTCATCTACCAGCGGATGTTCCGGTGCCAGCACCATATACGTCGCCCCAAACAGCGTATCGGGCCGCGTCGTGAACACCCGAATAATCGCATCATGCCCCCCCACCGCAAAATCTACATCCGCCCCTACGCTTTTACCGATCCAGTCCTGCTGTAATTTTTTTATCCCTTCCGTCCAGTCCAGCCCTTCCAGATCAGCCAGCAGCCTTTCTGCATAGGATGTAATCCTCAGCATCCACTGCCGCATCGGCTTACGGATCACCGGATGACCCCCCCGCTCACTTACTCCTCCCACCACCTCTTCGTTTGCCAGCACCGTCCCCAACTCCGGACACCAGTTCACCGCCACCTCATCCTGATACGCCAGCCTCTGCTCCGCCAGGAAATCCGCTTGTTCTTCCTTGGTCAGCTCCTGCCATTTCCGCATCCCTCCTTCTATTCCGCCTATGGCCGCCATTGCCCCCGACATGGGAACCTCCAAATATTGATTATCCAGCGTTACCACGAGCTCCCCCGCTTCCAGCCGCCTCACCAGATCCGCGATCGGCCTGGCCTTTTGTTCCACCGGATCGAAATAGCTGTTGAACATTATCAGGAAGATCCACTGCGTCCAGCGGTAATACTTCTCATCCGTGGTATTGACCTCCCGGTCCCAGTCATAGCTGAACCCCAGCCTTTTGATTTGCCGCCGTATCTTATTAATATTATTTTCGGTGGTAATTCTCGGATGGGTCCCGGTCTTGACCGCAAACTGCTCTGCCGGTAGCCCGAACGCATCATACCCCATCGGATGCAGCACATTAAACCCCTTCATCCTCTTATAGCGGGCCACGATATCACTCGCCGTGTACCCTTCCGGATGCCCTACGTGCAGCCCCTCCCCGGATGGGTAGGGAAACATATCCAGCACATAATATTTCGGCTTCTCCTGCCCATCTACCGCCTTAAACGTCTTTTGCCCCTCCCAGTACCCTTGCCATTTCACCTCAATCGCCCCAAAGTCATACGTATTGTTTTGTTCTTTATTCATAGCCCCTTATTCTATAAAGACTTGCCCCCCAACGCAATACCCCATTTTTTCCCTTTCCCTGGTCCTGGAAGATAAGATGGCTGGCATGCCTACGCGCAGTTTATGCCCCGCATAAACCAGCTTAAGCATGTCTTTTCCTATTACGTATTTATTGCCCCTCATCTTGTCCCGCAGGGACTAATGATAGTAGCCCAGCGTTTTAACGCTGGGAACTCGATTCCTCATCTATTTTTAGTCCCGTAGGGACGATTGAAAATAAAATCTATGCACTGACCATGTTCTTTTACCTCATGACTCCACGGTTCAACATATGCTCTCGCATATCTGGTGTCTGCTGATAACATCCTACCTGACATAATGTTACACCTTATTCGCACTCACTTTCTGGTTGATGTTAAAAAAAATTCCAAAAATACGAATTTTTTCGTTGGCATTACGAAATTTTTCGTATATACTTCAGGTAGGTAGGATGGGCTTTGGCCCATGCAGTTTTTATCAATAGCCTTTTGAAAGGATTTACAATATGGCTCGCCGTAAACTACCAGGCCCCACCGACCGGGAATTAACCATCTTGGGCATCTTATGGAACATCGGCCCCGCTACCGTTCGGCAGGTCAACGACCAGATGAACAAACAGCACAGAACCGGCTACACCACCACCTTAAAGCTTATGCAGATAATGACCGACAAGGGCCTGTTGGTTCGGGATGATTCTAAGTTTCAGCACGTATATAAGCCGGCCCTCAGCGAAGAAAAAACCCAGAATAAATTGGTCGGAGATCTGCTCGACAGGGCCTTTGCAGGTTCAGCCCAAAAACTGGTCCTCCGCGCCCTTTCGGCAAAAAAGATATCGGCCCGGGAACTGGACCAGATTAAAAAGATACTTGACGAAAAAAGGGGTAAATAAAATGCAAGCACTACAGAATATTTTTCAGGCTCAAATTATTCAAAATCTCGGCTGGGTATTGGTACATTTCGTATGGCAGGCGGCGGCTGTCGCTTTCATTCTTGCCGTAACGCTCAAACTGTTAAAAAAACATTCTGCTAATCTGCGTTACCTAATCGCCTGCCTGGCCCTTATTTTTATTGTTGTGCTGCCCGTACTGACCATAAGAATGATTGGCTTTTCACCAGCATCCCTCGATTATGTTCAATCGATACCTATTGCAATACCCCAAACCGATACCACTTCTCAAATGGCTATAGAATTGCCTCTTACCGAATCCCCTCCTTTACCAATTCCCCCGGCGCCGCGGATATCTTTAAAGGATAGATTTATCGAGTTTGTTGAGCCGGCCTTGCCCTTTATAGTCCTCGGTTGGCTCTTTGGTGTTTTCGGTCTTAGCCTCTGGCATTTAGGTGGTTGGACCCAACTCCAGCGACTTCGCCGCCAGATGGTAAAACCCGTACCCTATACTCTCAAGGCAAAGTTACAATCCTTTGCCGACCTCTTGGGTATCAAAAAATCGATCTCCCTTATGGAATCTGCCCTTGTCCAGGTTCCTACCGTCGTGGGCCATCTCAAACCGCTCATCCTCCTGCCCGCCTCTGCCCTGACCGGCCTGACCCCCCAGCAGCTCCAGGCCATCCTCGCCCACGAATTGGCCCACATCAAAAGACATGATTACCTCTTCAATATCCTGCAAACCGTCGTGGAGATACTGGGATTTTTCCACCCCGCTGTCTGGTGGGTTTCTCACAAAATCAGGGTTGAACGTGAAAACTGCTCTGATGACCTGGCCCTCACCCTCTGCCCCGACAAACTATCTTACGCCCACGCCCTGACAGCCATGGAAGAAATTCGCCCCGACCGGGCCGTCTTAGCCGTCGCCGCCTCCGGCGGCAGCTTATTCGAGCGTATATGCCGCCTGCTCAGTAAAGATAACAAAAGACAATCAAAACTCACTTGGCTGCCTTCGGCTGTTTCCATCGCCCTGCTTCTTGCCATAGTAATTACCACAACATTTGCTCTTGCTTCCTACGCGGATACTGAGCGAGATGTTTCGGCGGCTGAACTGGTCAAATCGGTTCGTGCCAGTGAAAACTGGCTGCATGAAGTAAACAGTTTCTTCGCTCGTATAGAGTCTGTGCAAACAAAGACAAACGAATCAGTGACAAAGGATCGTGCCCGTCTCGCTTCACAATCACAGAAAAGGAGAAGGGAAGGTTTAGAGACTCAACTCAATCGGGAATGGATTTACGAATTTGCCTTTGATAAAAAGCGCGTACGCAGATATAGCTCTGAAGGTCTTAATAGCTATCAGTTATCGATTTGGAATGGCAATGAGTTTTTGTCACATGAAATGTATCCTTCCGGCGAAGATGTTATTGTACTTAATCCATCTGTTCAAAACCACTTTCGCGAATTTATGGCGGTTGAAACAAGCTGGCCCAGATCACAGCCCCATTCCTTCTGGTTTGACCGGAAGGATACCGAAAAGCTGATGAACATTTGGGGATCTGCAGACTGTTTTGTTCTCAAGGGAAAAGAAAATTATCGTTCCTTGGAATGCTATGTTCTCGAATGTAATCATGATTCCCTTCCGACCAGAAGATGGTATGTCGGCGTAAAGGACAAGCTGTTGCACGGTTTAATAATTATTAGAGATGAGAAGAACCGCTGGGAACATTGGTGCGCGGATTACAAAGAAGTATCAAAAGGATGCTGGTTGCCCTTGAGTATGGGGCTTGATTGTTATGAAACGGATGTTGATGGTAATTCATATTTGAAGTTCAGTAAAAAACAGCTTGTCACTGCAGTGCGCATAAATCAGCCCTTAAGCCAAAAACTATTCGAATTAGACCTTAGCTCAGGAGAAAAAACTCAGGAAAAAGTTCTGCGCGGCAGAAAACTGCTCGCCTTTGGCAGGGCTTCTCTGGCCTATGCCCAGGAGCACAATGGCGCTTATCCTTCTGCTATAGAGGATGTCAGGAAGTACCTCAAAGACCAGGCCGATTTCGAATGGAGCATTGAAAATATTGCATATCTGGGCCGACAAGGCAGACCCTCGAATTATCCTGAAATATCACTGTGGGTTATTGGCTATGACAAAAAACTCTTGGAAAACCTAAATGGCACTAATATCCTCTTCGACAGCGGAATGGTTGAATTCAAGCCCCAAGATGATCTGGAAAAATTAGGAGTACGACTTCCCAAAGTAAATACCGCCCAGAAAAATCCCCTAAATAAATCTGAAAAACAAATGCAGCAGTTGGTTGAGGATTTCTTCGATCACAACTATCGTGATATAACCGCTCGCCGGACCATCGAATGGGGTAAGCCCAGGATTGATCCTGATGGTAACATGTCCATTAGATACAAGTACGAAGCTACTATATGGGATAAGGATAAAATAATTGAAAATAAAGTATGGACCTTCGATAGGCAGGGCAAATTTATCTCGGTCAGAAAAGTCGGCGCCGAGGATATTTACTCCCTGCCTGGCGCCCAGGCCTTGGTAGAGAATTTCTTTGCTAACAATTTCAGGGATATTACCGCCCGCGAAACTATAGAATGGGGCCAACCTGTCAAACAAGAAAATGCAAATGTCTCAATCCAATACAAATATAAAGCTACCATCTGGGACAAGGACCAGATAATTGAAAATAAAATTTTCACCTTTGATAAAACCGGCAAATTCGTTTCTGTCAAAAATGTGGATGGTTTCCCTCAGAAATTGGAAAAAGAATCCCCCCAAGCTATTAATAGTAATGGATTTCAAAAGATTATTGATGTAAATCTGCCGGCTGCTGAAGGCAGAAACGCGAGCCTATTTGATATTGATACCGGAATTTGGGGCACTAAATTAGACTTTGGCGAAAATGATAGGCAAACTCATAAATGGATAAGAGAAAATGGACTTGATCTGCTGGCGTTTTTTGAAAAAGGTCATTTCGGCTTATTTGGCTGCGATATGGCGGCTTTACCCGTAAAGAACACCGATTGGCAAGAGTTATCAGATAATGAAATCATCAATAATAAGCTGCTGGACCAAATGGAGGCAGATAACATAACTCCTATGGTACCCAAAGAGTATCCTGCAACTTATCTTTTCAGAACCCGTGAAAACAGTATCGGCATTTTGCAAATAACTGGACACCAAAATGAACCTAAAAGCGTAAAAATAAAATATAGAATTGTCCGGAGTGCAAGTTATGTAGAAGGTGATATTTTCCGCATCCTGGATGTCAACTACGAGCCCATCCATCAGGGCAAGAATACCCTCTGGCTAACCGTCCAAAATAAAACGGACCGGGACCAATTCTTTGGTGTCAACGTCTATTCTCGCTCGGTTGATTATGGCCCCCAGGGCATAGGTTGGGGCACCACTTTTTATGAGAAATTCGCCCCCTCCCAGACCAGAAAACTAAGATACGTTTACAAAATCCAGGGCCCCTTAACGGAGAATACCTATACTAAATTACGGTTTTACAATGCCATCTCATTGGATCATGACGACAATAAAGACTTAAAACCCTTTGCCCAAAAACAATACTCAATGTTGAGCTTAACAGTCTCTCAGGATGATAAGCTGCCCATAAACACTGCTTCCCCTGAAGAGTTTAAGGCCGTAGCGGATGTCTTTGGCCGAGTGCAGCGCTATATCCGCCGCGGTTCTTACCAAAAGGCCTGGAACCTGTTTACCGAGGATCATAAAAAAGCTGAATACCAAAAACGGTGTTTCGATGCCTTTCAGCGCCAGATGGAACCGAAACATCCGCTGGATTCTGCTTTCTCCTGGGAAAAAAGTGATTTCCTAAAGCTCAAACCCATAAAAACTGTTAAAAAAGATGATAGATTGATTTTGCAGGCCGCTTCTAACGACCAAACCTGGCAAATCACTTTTGCTCGCACGGACAACCAGTGGAAAATCGACTGGATCGCCGGCTATACCCCCAAAATAATAGAAATCCAATAATAAGAATAGGTGGGTGCAATGCCAACCAACCCCTTTCACGGGCGTCCAATAGTGGTCGCCCACTTGCCCCGGACATCTTTGCCGTGCTTTTCCATTTCGTATTGCGTATTACGTATTTCCTATTTATCAGGCCGATTCATCGGCCTTTCTGCGGTTCTTGCCGCAGCGAAGGCCTGTGCTTTTAGCACGGGTGTAAAATATATCATACCCTACCACCTCACATCCCTCCACCACGAGCGCAGCCAGTGGTAGAAGGCATGATTTTAAAAGTGACCCCACATGCTCGCCCAGGTATTAGTGTAAGTGTGCATCGGTGATTACTTTTTTAATTCTTCAGGCACAAAAACATCCATCAACCTTGGTTTTTTATCTTCTGACGCTATCATTACTTCACATGACTTCGTAAGCGATATTTCCATGCCAGGTTTTAACCACACATAAAAGTTGTTATCATTTTGAGGCATATTGATCTTTGCATCATCATCACATTTTATAACACTTCCAATTGGTTCATTTTCCCCTAATATAGCGGTTGGCAATGTGATAATCATTTCATCAACGGCACGCAATTTTACTCCTGCACATAGACAAAATGGCTCATTAGGCTCTTGTAGTCCCCTTTTCCATTTGTTTTCTTTTCGGAAAATACGAGTTACTAATTTCCTGATCATTCTTAAGATATTTCCTTTCCGTATATTTTCAAAGTAACGAAGCCATCACCGCTAAAATTATCCCAATTATCACCGGTACGCCTATCACCGGCACCGCAATTTCCCTTATTTCTGCATTTAGAAATATAACCGCCAAAAGACAGACTGCCAATCCGGACAACCCACTGGCAATGATATTTCCCCTTAATACCAGAGGCAGTGATCTCAGACCGGTTTTTACCACCTGTACTTTCTTTCCATTTCGTGTAAAAATGCACAGACCGACAACCTTCCCCACTACCAAGCCTATTACCCCCCCTAACACCAGGCTGGCCCCTGTGACGACTATTCTATGTGTCGTCATCCAACCGGCTATAGCTCCCGCTACGGCCCCTACTATTACCGCCGCACTCTGAGCCGCACCGGCCAGATAAACTACTTTATCGCCTGATTTTATTCCGTTATCCATAACCTCTGTCACCTCCAACCAGGCATTTTATCACTCCGCGTTCCCCCGAACAAGCACCATCCTCTCGCCCAAAGGCTGGTGGTTAAATAGCACCGGCTTGAGAGTACAGCGCCCCATGTTTCGTTGTTTAGCCCCCAAGCTACGTCCTGGGTGGTATCTTCTATATTTTATTTATCACCCAGCCCGTGGTGAGCTTGTCGAACCAAGTCCATGCTGTTATATATTTCTTTGTTCCCTTTGCTATATTCTGTTTTATTGTCTTTTGTGTTTTTTGAGCTTTTTGTGGCTCTTAAAAATCTGTGTAATCCGCGCAATCCGTGGTTAATTTTAATCTTTAGTCTGTGAAAATCCGCGGCATCAGTGTCACCCGTGTTCTATTCTTCTGCTGGCTATATAGACGTGGAAATTCCACCTGCCCCCATTAAGAACATATAAAATATAACACACTTTTAATAAAAAGTCAAACAGTTTCGCGAAAAATTCACCCACTTTTCAGACGAAATTCGCAGTAATTTCACCCTCTCAGTATTTTTTTCAAAAAACTCTGATTTTAAAATAAGAACTTACGTTCATTCCCCAATTCGCAAAACAACGACTTACATTTTATTTCTAAATCGAAAAATAAGCACTTACGTTGGTTTCCCCTACTGCAATTTCCCCCACCAGTTCTTCTGTTTAATATTTTTGTGATTTGCGTGCTTTTTGTGGCTATTATTTGTATTTTTTTAAGCGTTTATCTGCGTCCACTTGTCCGCCATAGCTCCTGTCACGGCGAAGCTTTAGCGAAGACGGATTGGCGAAGGCGGATCTGCGGTTTAATATCTTTATTCAATCGAATTCTCTGCGCCGCCGGGCCGGCGGTATATTCATTATTGACCGGTACTTAGCAACCGTCCGCCGGGCCAGTTTCAGCCCGTTTTTTTGCAGTTCTTCTACCAAATGATCATCATTGAACGGGTTTTTCTTGTCTTCCCCATCGATAATCTCCTGCAGCTTGGCCTTAACCGCATCCCAGCTCACACTCTCCCCCCTGGAAGTCTCCGTCCCCCCGCTAAAGAAATACCTAAGCGGATATATCCCTATCGGCGTCTGCATATATTTCCCCGACACCGCCCTCGACACCGTCCCAACATGTATACCTAAATGGGAGGCGACCTCTACCATGGGTAGTGGTTTGAGGTGAACGGGTCCTTGATCGAAAAAGTCGCGCTGGTTTTGCAGGACGTGGTTAACGACGCGCAGGAGGGTGGCCTTGCGCTGTTCGATCGATTCGATAAGCCAGCGGGCGGAGCGGACGCTGTTTTGCAGGAATTCCTTGGCATCGCCGGGAATCTTGCCCTCTTTTAGCATTCGGCCATACATGGTATTAATTCGCAGCGAAGGGGTACTGCCGTCGGATAGCCGGGCGGTATAGATATCCAGATCCTCGTCGTAATCCACTATTATATCCGGAATAATGTAGGTTGCGCTGTGGTTGCCGAACTGCATCCCGGGATGGGGATCGAGCCGAGAGATAACCTGCAGGGCCAGTTTAATATCGCTTAGCGAACGGCCGGTTTTACGGACGATGTCAGGAAAGCGGTTCATCTCTATGTCCTTGAGATGATTTTTGACCAGGTTTATTTCCAGCTCACAGTTTTGGCCGAAATTTTCCAGTTGCAACAGGAGGCATTCGGCCAGGTTCCGGGCCCCTACGCCGGGAGGATCCAGTGTTTGCACCAGGGACAGGGCGTGTTCCATTTGTGTTTTGGTGACCGGTTGGCGCACGCGCTCGCTGAGGGAATCCAGATCTACGGAAAGGTAACCGGTTTCCTCGATGAAATCGATAATTACCGAGCCGGCCTTTTTGATGATGTCCTCGGCCTCTATGAAAGACCATTGTTCCTTGAGGTTTTCGTTTAAAGATTGGGCTGGGGCGGCGGTATTTTGCATGGCCTCCATTTTGGGATCACGATCGTCGGAACGAATGCGCCGAGACTGGACATAAGAAGAACGGGTCAGATAGTCATCATAATCATTGCCGATATTGTCCAGGCGTTCAAATTCCTCGCGTTTGCTCTTGTCCTCCTTGATCCGCAGGGACTGCTCAGACTCATTGGCCTTGTTATCTTTCGTTAAAGTATTTTCAGAACTCTGGGCATCAGTGGAATTACCGGAGGGCTCTTCCATTTCCAGGACGGGATTGGAGAGCATTTCCTGTTCGATGCGTTCCTGCAGGGCCAAAAGGGGCAATTGCAGTATCTCCATAGACTGGATCATGCGGGGTGCCAAGACCATCCGCTGGTCCATTTTCATCTGTTGTGAGACATCTAAACGCATCAGAATAATCCTCTAGGGAAACTGTAACATATAAGTACTTTAATAGCAATATTTTTGCTACTGTTATCGGGCGTCTGTTATAACCAGATCGATCAGATTTCAGGCTATATTACTATAGCTATCGTCATAGAAAGGGCCCTAATTTGGTTGAAAATCCCCATTATCAACCCAGCCACAGGCCAATTTGGGAAGGTCAGATTAAGTGCAAAGAGAGTTGAAAAGTAAAAATTGCAGAATACAATTAGGACGGTATAATTACTGGTACTCAGTGAGTGTTGGAGGCTTATAAGAAAACCATATTCAAAGTGAGGTGGATCTGAATGTACCGTATACCAAATAACCTTGACCTATCTCCTGTGGTAGGACAGATCACGACAGAGTTGCGAGTCGGACAGTTCGATCTACAGTTCACGTTTGGCTCAGTTAGTTTTTCTGTTAAGTCTCCAGTGGACCTTTTTTGTGACGGCAAGCTACTGGCTCATTGGGAAGAAGGCAGGTGGCCAGACCCCGGATTCTTCGACATTATGAATACGGAGGTCCGACGCTGCGAAATCATCAACGATCGGTTGATCGTGTTCGAGTTCCAGAATGGCATCACAATGCACCTCGAAGACAGTTCTGATCAGTACGAGTGCATTCAGATTTTCTTCGAAGGAGAACAGTCTTCATGGATAATCTAGGGTTGCCCAACAAGCCGGATGCACACTACGGTTAATAGCCGCGCGTGATCCGCAGCGTTCGAATTGAGGAAATGATATGGAACCAACCTGTCCCAAGTGTAACGCGCCGATGGTGCCGGGCCGTCGTCGTGACAAAGGCGACTCGTTTGCTAAGTCGCAATAGACATGGCTTTTTGGCACCCCGAAGACATAAAGGATTGGCCATATTCGAGTTATCATCCCTTTTGTAAACAGGGGAGGTATAATGGATTTGATTGGTATATGTTTCAGGCAGATGAAGATGATGACAAGATTGAATTTTATGAATAAAACCGCGTGGGCACAGCCCACCCTACCCAACTGTGGCGTCCGGTATAAATCTTAAAACCGGAGTTACCTGTGGAGGCGTTTATAAAAATAAAATGACGGACATTCATCCCGATACGGGAGTTGCTTTGGGTGGCATCATAATTCCCAATTGGGATAGAGTAATGGAAATTGCAATACAATTCGGGCGAGTGGTGGACCTGCAATATCTGGGGGTCGACATAATATTAGATAATAATCACGGACCGGTAATTTTGGAAGGCAACGCACGGCCGGGTTTGGCGATTCAAATAGCCAACGGCTGCGGATTGATAAAACAAATTGTAAACAACTAAAATGTTTATATATGTCATTTACCTCAAAAAACAAGTATCGGCTCAATTACTGCCCGGAGAGGCAAATAATTGCCGATTTATCTCGATAATAAATTGCGAGGATTAATTATGGCAAAAGGTAAGATCGAAGCAAATAGTGCTATCAAAACATTGGGGCCAATTTCAGACCTGGAACGACATCTGCCGACGGATTGGTGGCAGACACTGTTTAATTCTCTGTACCTCAAGACCGATGGTGACGTAGTGGAAAATGATGCCAATACCGTGCAAGAGGTCGATTTCCTGATAAAGGTTACGGGATTAGACAAAAATGACAGGATACTGGACCTATGCTGTGGGCAGGGAAGACACTGCCTGGAATTGGCCCGGCGGGGATACAGCCATGTAAATGGCTTAGATCGCTCGCGCTATCTAATTAGACTTGCGCGCAAGCGATCGCGTCAAAATAACATGAAGGTCAGTTTTCACGAGGGAGACGCTCGTAAATTCCGTTTTCCTGAAAACTCATTTCAATGTGTGACGATTATGGGTAACTCATTCGGGTATTTTGAGCGGGAAGAAGACGATATTGCCATACTGGCCTCTGTCAAGAAAGTATTGGTCTCGGGCGGTACTCTAATGATGGACTTGGTGGATGGAGGCTGGATGCGGGGGAACTTCGAAAAACGCAGTTGGGAATGGATTGATAATAATCACTTCGTCTGTCGCGAACGTTCTTTAACTTCCGATGGGCAGCGATTGATTTCAAGAGAAGTAGTTGTTCATGCCGAGCGGGGTGTAATTGCCGATCAATTTTATGCTGAAAGACTCTACGAAAGGGATCGGATATTGAGCCTTTTGCAGGAGATAGGCTTTATCAACCTCAGGATACATGATGAGGTTAAAACGCATTCAGATAGGGAACAGGACCTTGGTATGATGGCTCACCGTATGTTCATTACCGCCACCGCTCCTTACAAAGCCCAACCCGTTCGCAAAAAAGGGCCGGCATTTCCTAAAATGACAGTGTTGCTGGGCGATCCCTCACTACCGGATACGGTAAAACGTGATGGTAAATATAATCCGGAAGATTTTGAAACGATAAACCGGATGCAGGAGGCTCTAAGCGAACTATCGGAGTACAAATTCAATTATCTCCATAACCATGCCTCACTGTTCACCCAACTACGTCAGGAGCCGCCCAATTTCGTCTTTAATCTGTGCGATGAAGGATTTAATAATAATGCCTTTCTCGAATTGCACGTGCCGGCATTATTGGAAATGTTGGGCATTCCCTATTCCGGTGCAGGACCGGCATGTTTGGGGCTCTGTTATAACAAAGCAATCGTTCGCTCTATTGCCCTTGCAATGGAAATCCCGGTACCACTGGAAACATTTTGTAGTGTGGGAGATACCGCTGCCAACCTACCTTCGGTCTTCCCGTCGTTGGTTAAACCCTGTTTTGGAGATTCTAGTATTGGCATAACCCAGGATGCTGTAGTGCATAACACGGAACAGTTAATTGAATATCTTGCCAAGCTCCAGGAGATGTTGCCCGGACTGCCATTGTTAATTGAAGAGTTTCTGCCCGGCACCGAATATACTGTGGGTGTCATCGGTAATACGGGGTTGTCTTACCGGATACTTCCTATTCTGGAAGTGGATTACAGCAAATTGGATCCGTCCCTGCCGCCGATCTTAGGTTATGAATCAAAATGGCTTCCCGACTCCCCGTATTGGACTCAGATTTTTTATAAGCGGGCCAATTTGGATGACGAAATACGGAATAACTTGATTAATTATGCCAACCTCTTGTTTGAACGCTGCGG
>Ga0272441_10002125_pt1 | contig 40909 bp, 78 predicted proteins | sample SSMProp6N_FD_193582 | JGI IMG/M metagenome (GOLD analysis project Ga0272441, IMG submission 193582) | Marine sediment archaeal communities from Little Sippewissett salt marsh, Falmouth, MA, United States - SSM-Prop-6N | ecosystem: Environmental > Aquatic > Marine > Wetlands > Sediment ...
CGCTGTATCTATTGATTAAGGAGATTGCATAATAAATAGTTCCTTTTGATACTTTTTTCTTTTGCACAGATTTTCTCTTATCTTCTTTTAAATTTAATCTTGCAAATTTTATTATACTATGCTTAACTAATTTACATAATTCTTCACAAGTTAAACCATCTTCCCAACTTCTTCTACTTTTAAGATGCTCTCTAACTTGAAAAGGAATGCTATGTCCTTGTTGCATAGTTATTTCATTAAATCTTCTTTTCTTTTTTGATTCAATCATATTCCAATCTCCATTTGTATATTTTCTAAAGTTCCTACCCAACTCTTTGCTCTTGTTAATGCACTTTCAACAAACTTAACAAAATCTGTTTGTTCTTTTCTGTTCTTCCATCTTAATCCAGAAAATTTAACTGCTTTAACTTTGTAAATAAATCTTGATAAATCTCTTTCAGCATTTACAATTTCAGAACGAAGATTATTGATTATTTTTGTGCTTTCAATAATCTTTATTTCTTCATTGCTTTGTTTTGAAATTTCCTCTTGCCTTTTCTTTGTATCTTCAATATCCTTTTCATATTTCTTCTCTTTTGCTATTTCTCTTATATCACTTCTACTTACAACTTCTTCTTTTGCTATCTCAATTAATTCCTTAACTTTTTCAGGATGAATTTGTTTTGCTTCTGCAAGATTAGATGGTGCAATTCCCCTTTCTCCTTTTGTTTCTCTCCAAAGTTTAATTATATCTTTCTCGTCTTTGTTTAAGTCTGCGAGTTGTCTTATCATTAATCTAATATAAGATTCATGCCTACCCAATCTCGTAGCCGCTACGATATTAGAAAATCCCCTCTTATCAATATACTCTTTTATCTTTGGTGCGATTTCTTCTTCAGCACACGAAGTTGAATTAAGAGAACAAATAAGTTGATATTCTAATCTTTGAACATCTGTTAAATTATTATCATAGATTACAGGAACTTCTTTTAAGCCAATAATTTTAGCGGCTCTCCATCTTCTTTCTCCATCTATAATCATTCCATTTTTTTGTATTAAAATTGGAACAACCATTCCAACTTGTTTTATAGAATTAGCAAGTTCTTCTAACTCCTCTTTTCCAAAACCAGTCTTTTTACGAGGTTGATTCTTATCTGGTTTTATCTCACCAATTTTTATTTTTATTGTTTCCATTTTTTCTATTATAATAAACCACCACCACTATTTAAATCTTTTGGTTGTGAGTTGAACCCCGCTTGGAGTTCCCCCCACGAATTCGGCATAATATTAGCGTTAAGAGTAGTTTTTCCGAAGGAAAAATTAGGGAGAGCAAAACAACGATTTTGCGAACCTCTTAACTGATATTCCAAGAAGTTCCCGAACGAACGATTACTCATTTTTAACTTGCAACCTCCCAATTTTTTGTGATGAATTTAAAATCACTCCATCATATTTTTCAGCCCACCGATTTCCACAATCTTTACATAATTTCAAAGCAGATTTCCTTCCTTCTTTTGTTGAATTGAAATCGGGGGTTGAAGTATCATAATAACTTTCGGATTTGTTTATTTCTTCTCCACAATCAAAACAAATCCATTCTTTCTTTGCTGTTCTGATTTTAAATTTCATCTTTGGTTGCTCCTAACTTGCGAGTGAGCGAGGAAATTTGGGTGCAACCTCTGAATATTGTTGTTTAAAGAAGTTCTGACGAAGTCAGAATTTGGGAAATTACAACAACGATTGTAATTTCCTTTAAACTGATATTCACAGAAGTTTTGAAATTGGCGATTACTCATTTTGCCTCCCTAAATCAAAAACATTATCAAATAATACAAATAAAAGAGGCAAAATATAAGGAAAAAAATCAATAGCCCATTCTGGAGTTCCTTTTTGTCCAGTAGTATATTCTATAATCCTAATTAAAACATAGATGAATATACTTACATAAATCCATATTGGATTGAACTCCCATTGATTGATTTTTTTTACCATTGTTTGTTTCTCCAGACTAACGAGCCAATTTCAAAATTTGGACGCAGTCTGTGAATATAATGTTATCATGAATTTTCCACATGAACCACACGAACCATAGGTTCTGCTCTCCGTCGATACACCTTCATTTCCCTTGTATTTAGTTTTCATCTTAACTTATAAACATCTCCTATTATTTCAACTATTTTATCTCTTTGTTGGTCTGTAAACACGCTTGGACTTCCATAATGTTTCAAAAAGGTATTGTGGTCATGACCTAGTCGCATGCAGATTTCAGATACATCCAAGTCAACACCCCTTCTCTGAACTGTTTTAAGCCACATTCCAGAGGTCTTTCTTATATTGTGAAGAGAAAACTCCCACTCATTCATTCCTACTTTTTTTAATGCTCTTTTAAGCATCTGATAAACTGCTTGTTGAGTAACTGGGAATATCAATTCATTCTCTCCTATCTTGTTATCTTTAATATACGCCCTCATCTTTCTTGCAAACTGACTACTTATTCCAAAGTTCCTTCTCTTACCCCCAAGAACCTTATTCTCCCCTTTTTTTGCTTTAGATTTTGTTACTCTTAATGTTACAGAATTATTTTCCCATATAAAGTCTTTTGGTTTCAGGTTAAGAGCCTCATCAATTCTTGCCCCTGTCTGCAACAATGTTTCAAATATCATCCTTTTGCTTGACTTCAAAGACTTCATAAACTGAATCCACTCTTCTGGATAAAAGTATCTATTTCTATCTGCACGAACAGAATACTCTTTCCCATCTGACTTTGTTCCAACAAACAACCCTTCTTTTCCTTCAACTCTCTTTAAAGATAAACTCTTTTCTTTTTTCTTCTTTTGTACCATTGTTCTATGTCTTTTTCTTTATATACAAAGATAAACCTTATTTATAAACCTTTTCTATCTTCATTTAGTTAGTTTCACTAACATGAAATCTTTACTAATTGGAAAATATGTTATATCTTTGAATCCTACCTCTTTGAATAATGTATTCCACTCAAAAAATTCAGGGTAATAAAATCTAAGGGCGGGTTTTCTCCTCCAAAATGAAACCACTATCATTTCTCTTAAGTAGTCTTTAATCATTTTTAGTTTGGGCAAGTCACAAGGTTCTTTGATAATTATCTTTCCTCCAACCTTTAGACTCTTTCTACACCTCTTTAATACACTCAATCGTTCATCATAAGATAATTGATAGAGAACGTCTAAGAAAACTATTGCATCTGCTTGAGGATATTGTTTTTCCTTTAAGTCTGTTTCTGTGAAAATTATGTTTTCATTTGATATAGAATTTTTTGCTATTCTTAGTTTTGACTTATCACAATCTAAACCTATTATTTTTCTCTCTTTTGACATTTCCCACAGATAGTGAGAGAAGTATCCATGTCCACAACCTAAGTCTAATATTGTTCCTTTTTTAGGTAACTCCTTTTCTACCTCTGAAAACCACCACCTACTAGACCTAAGTTCTATAAACTTTCTGTGTAGTTTGTTTGCACCACTATACTTGTTTAGGATGTTTTCTCTTATTTCCATTTTTAAAAACCCAATACTTATTTATAAAGTACCTTATCATAAAATTTATTGGTATCATAATAAGGGCAATTATCGCATATAAATATCCTAAAATATCTATTAAGATTACTCCAACTGTATAGTTTAATCCAGTTATTATTAAACCCAACACTATTGACCTGAAAAAATCGTTCTGATGTAATTTCTGTATTAACTTACTTTTGTGCTGTTCCATCATACCTCCTTTCAACCATTAAAGGTTGGAAATTTTTATTTTCATAAATTGCTAATATTGGTTGTTCACCCTTGTTTAAAATATTCACTACTTGCCAACTTTCTTTATGTTTTATTGGATAATTATATGCCCAGTCTTCTGACCTTTGGATTGCAGACAAAACTATATACCTTGGTTTTTCTTCTAAGACATATTGGTGGAATTCAGATTCATTTCTGGGAATCTTGTCTTCAGGTATTTCCCCTGCTACTCCAAAAGGATAGGTTTTCCTCTCTGAATAATAAGCAATTTGTGGGTAAGAAGAAGAAATTACTATATCATTTATATTTGAATGTTCTCTAATCCAATCTCCTGCAGATTTTATTTCACCATAGGAATCTAATTTAATATTTATTATTTCTCCTGCCCACATCATATTTGGAACTATTATTACTAAAAGGAACAAAGGCATAAGTTTTATCTTATAGTTTTTTTCTATAGTGAAGAATGGGAATGAGAACAACATAAATAGGAAAGGGATTGCAGGAATTATATAACCTTGAAAGATTGCATCTCCTGATAAGTGACCCATTAATATATAAAAAACCACAATCCACATGAAGATAAATAATTTTGTTTGTATTTTTTTGTTTTTAAATATAAAATTTATACCTAATAAAATCTCCCCAAAGAACATTATAGACCCAACTATAAGCATTATTAGTAAATTTCCTGTTATGTTATTCATAGAACTTCCGAATAGTTGATAAGGGATGTCTTTGAAATAAGCGAAGGGATAAGAAGTAGTCTTTTTTTCTACTCCTAAGTCTGACTTTCCTATTCCTAGATAATATGAAGTTATATCTGTTACAGGGTTTCCATAATGTTGGGAGTAAATTACTAAAACTGGTGCGATTACCAACCCGAATATAAAAAGGCATACCCACCATCTTTTATCAATTATGAATCTCCATTTGTCTTTTAATATCACTGCAATCAGAAACACAGGTGCAAACATTAAGTTCTGCATTCTCATAAATACTGAAAATGCGAAGAAAAGAGCAAATAAATAAATATAGTGATTGCCTTGTTCTTTCATGTATCCTTTCCAGAAAAACAATAGTGCTATGAACAAAATAAGTGGAGAAGGCATGTAAGTTAGAGGTCTCATTGAAAAGAATAAAATAACCCATGAACCAATCATTGCAGCAACAGTATAAATTGCTAATCTTTTATTTATCATTTCAGAGATTAATAAGTAACTCACTAAGAGAAATCCCACTGAAGCAAAGACTATTGCAATTCTAATTCCTATCTCACCGAAACCAATTCCATAAAATAAAGAACAGATTAATGGAAATAAAAAACCCCTACGGTAATACCAAACATCTGATAGATTACCAATTCCTGCCCATCTTTTTGCAGTACCTAAATATGCACCTGCATCCCACCAGATTGGTTGGTTTTTTGTTATCCATAAAAAGTATATTTTTATTACTAAGTCAATTAGTAAGAGTATCATCAAAGTTTTATTGTTTTTTATAAAATCTTTAACAGTTCCAACTATCCTTTCTTTCCTTTTTTTTATTATCTCGTCTACTTCCATTATATATGTGAGTTATTTAGGTAGTTATAGTAATCTTCTTCACTCTCAAATAAGTCATTAAAGCAATCTTCACAGACTGGGTGTTTTAGACTACACTTTTCTGAGGGTTCTTTCTCTTCCCCACAACTAGCACATTTTATTTTCATTTGCAGTTACTACAATCCTAGCAAATAAGTTAGGATAAAATTTAGTAAGGAGTTTATCTATAAAATAATTTAAATATTTATACCAATTTCCCTTTCTACTAGACTTAGTAGTCCATAGAAATTTTAGTTCTAATAAGTTAAAATGTTTTGATAAAAATTCCTCAATGTCCTTAATTCTTGGGAGGTGGACATGGGTTCCCTTCTCTAACAGACAAAAACCTGCGTTATGTGGTTTTCTTCCAATCAGGTAATTGATTCTCATCCATATATTGTACTCATTGGGCATAGAGATAATTATTATTCCATTTGGTTTTACTATTCTCTTAAATTCTCTTACCACCTTATCTGGTTGGGCAATGTGTTCTAGAGTTTCTAGACAAAAAAGTCCATCAAAGGAATTAGTATCTATTTTTCTTAGTTCTTTTAGAGAATTTAGGTTTATTTCTAAGTCGTAATTCCCTTTTTTATCTGAACTTATGTACTCTACTTCTGGAATTAGGCAAGGAAGAATTTTATTATCTGCACCAAATTCTATGATTTTTGGATTCTTCTTTTTATTGTATTTTCTAAATAATTTTACTGCTATTGGGTAATGTACGCAACCATAAGGTAATTTTTTCATTTGTCTAGTGATAAAAGAATTTTCACTCCTTTTAGATTTCTTTTTATTTGATTTGGTGAAATTGCCTGTTTGATAATATATTTTGGATTTAAATAAAAATTCCAGTAGGCTTCTCTTTGTGTTTTTGTTATCTCTTTTTCATCTTTATAGAGATTTGAAACAAATGGGGTTCCATTTATATCTAAGTTTTTATTTGTCTTTCCTATGAGTTTTCCGTATTCTTTTGATTGGTCGTAGAACTCTGTACCTTTAAAAGCAACTATTGAATGAAACTGCATGTAATTTGGGTTGAGTTTCTTTAATTTATTTACACTCCTTTTGAATTGCTTTTTAGATTCGTTTGGAAGACCTACCATTAAACTGCATCTTACTTCAATTCCTGTTTTTAATGTTTGTTCTATGTTTTTTATTGTATCTTCAGGGTTTAGGTTCTTTTTTACTATTTTTAGAGTCTCTGAATTCAGACTTTCCACCCCATATAAAATTGAAACACATCCTGCATCTTTCATTTTTTTAAGTAATTCACTGTCTACTAAATCTGTTCTTGTTTGACAGTTCCAACTTATGTCTAAGTCTTTTGCTAGGTTACAGAAGTCAATTACCCACTGTCTTCTAAGGGTAAAAACTGGGTCTTGAAAGTGAATCATTTTTGCACCCATTTTTATTAAAGATTTTATTTCTTCAACTACTCTTTTTGGGCTCCTGACCCTATAGTTTCTTCCTGCAGACATAGAGATTAAACAGTAAGTACACTGGTAAGGGCATCCTCTACTTGCCAACATATCAAAACAAGGTTCTTTTGGTGCTTCATGTGGGAGTCTTTTATAAAGTTCTACATTTATTAGTTTTCTGTCTGGGGTTGGTAAAATGTCTAGGTTTTTTATAAGAGGTCGAGGCTTGTTCACTACTACTTTGTTATTTTTTCTATAAATTAATCCTTCTATTTTTTGAAGAGGGGTATTGTCTAATAATTCTTTTGTTGTGTATTCTGGGTCTCCACAAACACAAAAATCTATATTTTTGTTTTGTTTTAATATTAACTCCATACTTTTACAATTATATCCCAAAATAATTCCGCACTTTGCAAGTATTTTTTCTGAGAGTTTATTAACTATATCTACTGCGTACCTGCATCTATCAAATGCAGAGAAGAATACGTAATCAGGGTCTTCTTCTTCAACTCTTTGGAGTATCTTCTTTTCATTCAATCCCTCTCCTAGTGCATCTAATACCCCTATATAGTGGTAATAACTTAAATAAGTGGATAAGGTGCATGCGTCTAAAGGTGTCATCCGTGTTGCGAATCCACCTTTTTTTGGTTTTGTTAGGTTATTAGGGGGGAGAATAATCATTGCTCTCATGATACAGACCTCACGTTTACTTCAAATAGTGTTCTTGGAAACTGAGGGAATGATAATTTTTTAGACTTGATTTTGAAAGGATAGTAGATTGCACATTTAGTATTTGAAACCCTATATAATTTGTCCTTCTTATTATCTGGCGTTCCATCAAGGATTCCGTAGTAGACTTCTTTATTTACATGTTCTGGGTCTTCCCCTATATCATGCCAAACTATTATTGAATTTGGATGGATTATCCTAAAGATATTTTTTGTATCTTCTCTTACACCATAATAAGAATGGTCACCATCTATAAAAAATAAATCTATTTGATTGTTTAGTTTTTTAAAGTCAAAGTTTCTAGAGTTTTCTTCTATATGAATAGTGTTTGGTAATCTCCATGATAAAATTCTTTGAAGTTTTATGTACTTTTCAGTTCTATTGTATCTTTCTCTTAGTTCCTTATCAGAAAGATTCAGGGAATATGCAACTCTGCAGAAGGGAGAGACATTTGCTATGCTCTCTCCCCTCCACGTTCCGATTTCAAGATAACTACATCCTAAAAATCGTTTAGCCAGTCCTCTCAATAGAACTAAATCCATCACGTCTGATGTTTGTGAGAGGAATGTGTATGGTTTGATTGTTTCTTCTACATATCCAAATAAGTCTTTTATGTCTATTGTTGGTAAATCTCTTTTTGGTTTGAGTTTACATATTAATCTATACCCTGCTTTCTTTAGTTTTTCCATTTAAAATGTTCTATGTTTATTTAGATATTCTATTCTACTTTTTTTCCACTCTTCTGCAGACATTAGGTCTTTGTCTTTGTTAGTTTTTAACATTTCGTAAGTTTCCTCGTCTGAACAGTCTTTATGTTGTGCTGTTTTCATTCTTCCCTCCTTTACAACTTTTAATTTAAAGTATAGTTCTGGGATAGGGATTATTTTGCATAAGAAGTTTTCCACTATTGTAGTTGGAATAATATTGTAAAGAATAGATAATCCAAAGAAAAATACCTCTCGGAACCCACCTGCTTTTCCACTGCTGTAACCAATATTATCTACCTCAAACTTTCCTTCGTAAGTTATGTAGTTCTTAAAAGTTGCTGGAGTCATAAACTTCTTATGAGTTATATCTGCGTATGCTGCCCAGTGAGACCAGTGCGGTGTGTAAAGGATTACTTCTGCTTCATGTTTACTTACTCTCCAGATTTCATCCATTATTATTCTTGGTTCTATAAAGTGTTCGATTATGTGACTACCAATTACTTCTTCAAAGGTATTGTCTTTGAAAGGGTAGGGGAACTTCTCTAAGTCCCAAACTAAGTCTGGATTATATTCTGGACAGATGTCCACATTTAAGTAATCTGAGTATTTATCCTTACCACACCCTAATTGTAATTTTTTTTTCATTTCCTTACACTCTCCTTTATATTTTCTCCCTTGAATTCTGGTGGGTTTATTGAAAGATGAGAAATTCTAACCTTAAATGGTTTAGGTATTTTTCTAAGGTCTGGGAAAGAGTAACTTACATTTGCTGTGTAAACTTTCTTAATATTCTCATTTAAGTATCTGTTTAAATAGGATTCGTCCCACCACCTAGGAATTATTTTGTTTTTTATATCTTTGTCTGTCCACTCTTCTAAAATCTTAGTCATCTCTAAAAACTCTTCAGACTTTCCACCCCAAAAACATGCTTGCCAGTAGTTCTTTGGTTTTGTTTTTAGGTATGCTTTTGATTGGGGGTTTTGCTCAAATTGTTTTGGGTTGATTTTCTTCACAAAGTTGTAGTGTTGTACTGCGAAAAGGGGTTGTTCAAATTTAAAAAACTGGGAGGACTTTACTTTTGATTTTACTTCTGTATCTGCATCAAAATATATTATGTGGCTGAAATATTTAAGAATATCTTTTATACTATTAATGAATTTAAATTTAAAGAGATTTATATAAGGAAAAACTATATGGGGGGCATATATTGGAATTACATCTCCATCATTCACTAAAACTTGAGGAGATTCTGGCTCATTGGTGAATACAAAGAAAGTTTTACTTATCTCTGGGAGGAAGTATTTGTTTACAGATTCGTAGAATCTTGGGAAAAAATTAAGATATTTGTTTGTTGCTATGAAGATGATTGCTATATTTTCTGGGAATTGCTGTTGGAACTGTGGTTCTTCCTTTAGGTTGTTTAAAATTGCTTTTTTATCTAGCACTTCTCTATATCTATGGGATATACTATTCCCAAATATTTTCCTTAATAATTTTTTCATTGCACTTGAAACATCTAACTACTTGTTTTATCCCAATCCAAAATGGAATTCCATCTTTACTTGTGTAGAATCTAAATCCTTTTCTATTTATTTTTTCATCCACAGTAATTATCTTTCCACAATCAAAACATTTAATCTTCTTCTGTGTCTTCTTCATAAATTTCTTCTTTTATTTGACCTCTCGTATTCGTACACATTTTACCAAACTTGTTTATTATTCCTCCCTCCTTTCATTTGTTTTGGTTTCACTTTCTGTTTCTCCCCTGTCCAGATTTCTTAGTAGCGGAACATCCTCCCCTACCTCTATTTGCTCTTCTACCTTTCCCACTTCCATCTCGTTTTGGTATTGCTTTTGCCATTTTGTTTTACCTCCTTTTACTTCTTGGAATCATACCGCTAAATTCTCCATTACTTAAAGGGATGGAGTTCCAATGTTTTAATTCTAATTCAACTCCTTCTTCTAATAACCCCTTTGCATAAGGGCACCATTCTTCTTCATTTTGAGTATGTTCGTAACATGATGTTGCGTGTCCGCAAATTCTTCTGTATTTACAAGTTTTATTTGTCATGTAGGCACCTTAAACATTTACCATTGTAATGTATTGTTTCTTCCTTATGGATTGGACAATATTCTCTAGGGAATCTTTGACTTAATTCTCTGCATATAAACCCTTGTTCTCTTAAATCATCTTCCTCAAAATGTTGCCTAACTGCCTTCGCAACTCTTAAATCAGGTATTCTTGCTGTTCTCATTTTTTAACCTCTTTAGCTTTGCCCATTTAGCTTGGTATGCTGACAACTTAGCTCCATATTTTTTATAGTATCTTCTTTTATATAATCTATTATAACACCTTCTACAAAAACCTTTTGCCCAAACTTCAGATTCTCCACATGATTCACATTTCTCCTTTTGTTTCATTTTTTTATGCTAAGTGCCTCCCACACTACTTCTGATTCTTCTTTGCTAATTGCATTTAAAATAACATTGATAACAGAGTTAGGAGTCACTCTTCTTTCAGGATTTTCTGCATTTAGTTTCTGAGTTCTTTCAAATAAATAACAGTGTTCAGGGTGTTCATAATGTTTGCAACTTCTTAAATCACATTCACCAGTTTTATAATATGGACATTTCATTTATGGTTCCTCTCCTTTGTTCTTATTTTCTTATCCCAAAGTTCAATAACCTTCTCCAAGTCAAGTATTCTCCGATTAAGAATTGTAAGTTTTCTATAAAACTCTTTTGACTTAGACAAATCAAATCTTGATAATCTTTCCTCCATCATTCGTCTTATTTCTGTCTTGGATAGCATTGTTACTTTTACCATTTTTTAGCTTTCATTTTTAATGCTTCTTAATTTATTTGCACATTTATCCCTTAACCTTTGGACATCCACCACACAGCTAAATACAAGATTTCCAAATGCTTTCTTTAGTTTTTCTTCTTGTTCTTTGTAATAATTTATTACTTCTTCTTCTGTTTTTAGTTGGTTTATTTTTTTCATCCTAATCTTATTACTTGCTTAAACAACCAAATTATAAACAATAATATTACAATAAGGTAAGCAACCTTATCTGCGTCGTTTCTTCTCATTCGTCCTCCTTATTTTATATACTTCTAAAAGATGTAAAAGAGTGGTATCTCCTTCGAACACCTTATCTAAATGAATAAGAACCCTTCTTATCAGACTCATTGGTATTCCACTAGTCATTTATAACCACCTTAAATTTAAATTTTCCATCTGACATCAAAATTCCTATCTTCTCTAACTCTTCTATGACTTTAAACCACAATTCCTTTGGAACTCTGTATTGAGACAGACATCTCTTTACCTCTTTCCGACTAATTTTTCCTTCATTATCTCTATGTTCAAGTATTTTTTGCTTCATCAACTCATATAAACATTTATTCTCCTCCATTTTCCCTTCTTATTAAGGACTAAGATTGGGTGTTTGCCTTAAAAGCTCTATACACTGTTGGACACAGGGCTCATTATAAAGTATTGAATAACCTTGGAATACCTCATAAAATGCGTAGAGTATCATAGCTACTATTATTAGTGCTACAATTAATATCTTTAAGTTTCTCCATCCTCCAAAGATAAAGTTCACATAATTTATAGAACCATCTTCATTAACAGGAGGGTGAATTTGAACCCAATCACCACCTAATATTGGTATTTTGGATTTTTTCATAATCACATCTTCTCCATCTAAAGTACTTTTAATTGCCCCTTTCTCAATCTTCTTCTGCATCCATTCTTTTAAGTCCATTTTTTATTTCCTCCTTTCATTAGTCTTCAAAGATTTTAGTTCCTATAAAATAACCCACAATCGCACACGCTGCATAAGTAGCAATCATCCAGAACATTGCTGAAAAGCCATTCATGTGTTGTAGGAAAGGATTTAACATCCAATTTCTCAATCCAAATACTAGTCCTGCAGTAAGTAATCCAAAGATTACTCCTTCGTAACTGAAATCTTCTAATAAATCATCAAACATTTAGTTTCTCCATTTGTTTAAATCTATAAAACTTCTGTTTCATTCCTAACCACTGCATTATAGTTACTATCAAACTTCCAAATAATATTGCAAATAACCACCAAACCATTCCAATGGCTGTGACTACCATCCCCCATACTATTCCTATAATAACTAATCTCACTCCCATAAGGGATATTTTTATTTGTTGGAGTGGTGTGATTCCTTGAATTCCTTCAACCCATTTCTTCATGAATTCCTTTCCTCCCATTTTCCTGTATTGTCCTATTGTTTTATTCAATCCCATCTTCTATTCTCTTTAGAAATTTATCTATTACCGTTAATAAATCATATTGTGATTGAATATTTTCCTTTGCTACTTCTTGTAGTCTTAACCTTAGAGTCCTGACTTCTTCAAAAGAGGATTTTTTATAATATTTCTTCTTTATATTAGCAATCAACAAAAGTAATGTAAGACCTAACAAAACTCCGAGTGCAACGTCTACTTGTAATTGGGTTAAGTATTGTTCAATCATTTGTTTTCCTCATTTTAGGTACACTATAACTAAGAATTTTTAATCCCAGACCCTCAATCCTAGCTCTAAATTCTTCTATTAAGTTTGCTAATTGGAATTCCTGTGATATTCTAGTTATTACAGTAGTTTCTATTTCAATTTTATTTGTTACTCTTTCTGGCTCTTTTCTCATATTTTGCCTTTATTTTCCTCAATTAACTTTGATGCTTCTAGTTTAGTTAGTCCCTTTGGAGTACCCACACCTAAACCGTGTAAGTAGTCTATTTGTTTCTTTGTGGCTAGCTGTGATTTGCTGTTATTCTTGTTTTCAGGGGTTCTGACAGCACTTTTATTGTTTTGTGGTTGTTTGTCATAGTAGTATAAAAAACACACCCAATTTCCGTCCTTTTTTTGTATTGGTTGGGATGCAAAGAAATCTATCTCTGAATTATTCAATCTCTTAACTAGTTCAAACTCATCTTTTGCAGTTATTACAAATATTTTAGTCATGCGAACACCTCTCTATATTCTAATTCTCTTCTATTTCTAAGGGCATCTATATCTTCTTCTGGAGTGCAATAGCCCATTGTGTTCTGGAATTTTCTTCTCCAGCGTGTTATTGATTCAAAAGAAGGCGAATTCTTAATATCATCTATGAACATTTCAAAGCCTAACTTCTTAAAAACTAATAAAATTAATAACTTATCGCTATTTCTAGATTTAGGGCACTCTTCTAGCACTTCTCTTACTGCATCTTTAATTAAGATTATATTTTTCATTCTTATTAGAAAGGTTTAAACGAATGTTCTTTTCGTTTTCTGAATTTAATTTAGCTATCCTATCTGAAACCTTTGCTCTTAGGATTACTTCAGCTTCTCTTAAGTGTTGTTTTGGGGTTTTCATATTATGAAAGTGTGTCTGAACTAATAGAACTCTTTAGGTTTTCTGTTTTCATCGAGGTGGAAACAGAATATGGGTAACATAAAAAGCTAATGTAATTTAGTTCAGACACTATAAGTTTCATTTTTGGTATTCCTTTTTCTTATTTACAAATTCTATTTCATCTAAAAGGTCGCCATCTTCTATATTGTATAGTTTCTTGTCTTCCTTATCAAAAGTTATGATAAGGCTGTCTCCGTATTTCTTTACTAGTTTTTTCATTTTGTGTGTGTTTTGAGTTTAATAAAAATAAAAATTAAAAAAATTTAAATTTCTGTTTGGTTAGATACTACTGGTGTGGTTTCTGTTTGGTTAGATACTACTGGTGTGGTTTCTGTTTGTGGTGTGTATCCTGCTTGGGGTGTGACTCCTATTTCAAGTAGTTTTTCATTCAGTCCTGCTGGTCTTAATTGCTTTTGACCTTGGAAACTTCCATCTTCTTGTTCTACAAATATTTGATGAACTGTAAAATACCAATTCCACAATCTATCTGCTGTTTCTTCTTTAAGGAATCTCCACTTTGGTTTTATCTTATCCTTACAGATACTCATAGGTAATTGCTGAAGCCATGCAGAGTGTATTCCAGATAATCCTACAGCGGAGTAAGTTAAGGAACGCTCACATGGAGTCATTGCTCTCATCTCATTGTAAGTAAATTTCTCAGCAGAAACTACTGAAAGAAATAAAACTGAAACAAAAATCATTGCTAATGCAAATCTTGTTTTGTTCATTTTTTGCCTCCTTTCACTTTTCATATTATTTACTAATATAAATACTATTTAAATGTTTCTAATCACTTTATAATTACAAAAAAAAGAAAAAAAGAAAAAAAGAAAAAAAGTTTATTTAATGACTCTATTACCGACGGTAGTATCTAATCCACTAGCTACAAATTCATTCACACCCCTTGTGGTGTCTACTGCATTGTAACCTGCAATTAAAGTTGCTATCTTATCTGAAGAGTAAGGTGAGTCGAAAGTCTCTAACAAGTACTGTCCATTTTTAACTCCTGTCTTTGATGTGAAATCTTCTCCGCATCCAGAAGTTCCTAAAAGCTTTGCAGCAACTGTATTAATACAACTTCCACCTACAACTATCATATCCATATCTGAATAAGACCCAGTTTCGTCATCATAAACAACAGGGATTCCAATTTCTTCTGTTACATTAGATAAAATTTGTGTTGGGTCTCTTCCAATTACTGAGACTGTTGCATAAATTCTTTCACTTGGAACAGAAAATTGAAGTTCATCGTCCTCAAGAGTGGAATCTGGTGATTGAATCATTACACCATAGTGTGTAAGAATCTTCTGTTCTTCAGTCCCTATGTTTACTCCATCTATTGACAACTCTAAAGGTTCTGCGTCTTCTTTTTCACTTCCAAAGTATTCAAATGTTCCTAATAAATTAGTCAATTCTTCACCGCCTAATTCTACAAACATTTCACTTACTTCATCTGTGAAAATTAGAGTTGCAGTTTTGTTCTGAACTGCAATACTGATAACTATCTCAGTATCTTCATATTCAATTACTGCTATGTCTGTCTCTGCTAAGAAACCTACTGCATCCATGTCAACCTTATCTGCATATCTAGGTCTAACCTTATCTGAAACATCTCTATTGATGTCCTCATAGAAGATTTCTATTGAACCATTGGCGTTGTTTTCTTCTGTTCCACCATTCATATCTGCATAGTATAGGTAAATAGTGTCTGTCTCTATTGCACCTATTCGCAAACTATCTTCTCCTAAACCTTCTATAACAAGAACAGGTACATCTTTTTGTACTGCTGAACTGGAAGTTGAGTTCCAAAGGTCTTTTTCACCTTCAAATGAAAGTTTAAAGTCTCCGTAAGTTGTTTCTGTTACTCCTTCAAATAGAATCTCTACAAAATCATTTGGAAGTTTGTAACTTTCTCCTGAATAAACAAGTTCATCTTTTTCCCTTGTCTTTTCCTTGTCGTAAGTTACTCCTATATACCCCCCTGATAATCCTGCATCGTTGATGTCCCAAACCCAGTTTGGTTCATCTTCGTCTTCGCCAATGTAAGCGTCTCCAGAATCATAAGTCTCTGAGATTTTATTCCCATATCTTACGATTGCCTTACTTTTATTATGGTCATCTGGATAAAATGCTACATCGTCTACTCTTACAGTTATCCCATTTACCTTCTTAGAATGGTCTTCCTCTATTAATACACCACTTATCTGAACATAGTCATCAAAAATTTCATCTATAATCACAGAGGCTCCACCTACAATGAGAGTGTCTCCTTTTCGGATTAACTTCTCTTCAGATGTTGATACTGTAATTGAATCTGAATCTAAGTCTTCTACCTCATATTCTATTCCTAAAATTGTAATGTATAAGGGGTCTGCGTCATCATCTCCAATATTAGATGTATCAAGGTCTTCTTCAAATACTAATCTGTAGGAAATTCCTTGGTCATTTGTAATAGCAATGTCGATTAAGTCTTCATCATCTAAACTTGTTATGATATTCATGTCCTTAAGAGTAATTTCTTCGTGGACGTTATATTCATCCTCAGTACTCTCTCCATCATCCCACCTAATTTTACCATCAATCATGTGAGATAAATCATTGTCATCTAACAATGGATTAATTTTACCTGAGATTATAGTTCCACCAAGACCTATTTCATCTTCTGTTACTCTTTCAATTTCTACAAATTCACTTGTTGTCTTTGGTACTATCAAATAAGATGCTAAGTTAGTAGCTATTTTAGTTGCTGCTGCTCCATCACTTAATGCAGCATTTCTTCCAACCACTAAAACTGTGTTTGCCCTCCCCATGAATGGCTCTGGGTAAACTGTTGCAACTACAACTGTTAGACATATTGAAATAATAAACATTACTGCAAGGTATTTTACTATTTTCATATCTTAGTACCTCCTTTCAGTTCTTCAATCATGATAAATGTAAGATTTCTATGTTTATAAGTTATATATGGTATTTTTAAGTATATATGTCTTTTTGTGTCCTACATTACCTATCCTTAGATATATAATAAAGAAATGTTTTTCAAGGTTTATTTAATATTATTAACCTCAATATCCTATATAAACACCACGAGAGAATAACAATCATAATAGAACCAAAAGCAATACCAAAACCATCCATTTTTTAGCGTGTAAGCCCACTAACTTTATTTTGTGGAATGTTAGTGTTAAGTTTAGTTTTCATTTTCCACCTTTTGTCCAAAACTCCTTATCTCTTTCCATGATAAGCCAATAATTATATTTAGAATAACTACATATTAACTTCCAACCCTCTTCTGCAAGTTTGTTTAGCTCTTCTTCTGTGTCTTCTGCATCTATACTTATTTGGAAAACTTTATATTCCTTCATTTTGCTTTCCATTCTAATTTAACTTCTTTTCCAATGAGTTCTTTTGGGACAAGGATGTGTGCTCCTTGTCCTATTGGTTTTACTTCTCCACTCATTTCAAAGATAATTAACCTTCCTTCTTCATCATAAACTTTTTTAATCATTTGTGTTCTTTTCATTTTAAACTTATATATATTATTTTATAATAGTTTATAAACTTTTTGGCTTTAAGAAAGAGAACAGACAGGGATTAAAAAAGGCGAGGTAATGGCATAAGAAATAGTTTACAAATTTATTCTTACCGTTCTAAACATTACTGAGTAGATTACCTGTCTGAGTTTCAACAACAAAGGCTCGGGGGAAGACCTGCGAACATTCCCCTTCATCACACTAATAAAAAAACAATATTATCTATTGTTCACAGTTAGCACATAGCTTTTATTTATTTGTTGTGTATTCATCTAATCTCCTTTGTTTTAATTGTTCGTTCTCTTCTTTTGTTGATTTTAATATATTAACAAGTTGTGGTATTGCTTTTGATAATGTTTGTATTGCTTTTGTGTGTGATACTATGTGGTCTCCGTAATTTTGGAATCCTTGAGTGAGATTCATTATGTGTGTGGCTAATTGAGAGTTAGTTGGTGGGTCATATTTCCTAATATCATTAAGGTGTTTAGACATTACTTGGGTATCGTCTGGGCTTTGGTCTGGATGAATAAACTCTGTTTCATCTTGTGAGAATGAGAAATCAGTAATCATCCAAATTTTTCCATCATCACCAGTTACATATAGTCTATCTGCTTCTTTTCTGTATAGTTTTGCTAGACTATCATTAATTCTTGCGTACTCTTGAGAGATTATTGTTACATTTGCCTTATAATCTTTAATAATCTTAATGTTAAATAATCTTTCTACCTTTGGAACTATTTGTTCTAATATATGAAAAGATTGGATTACTGCCTTATCCACTGATTTTTCATAGATTGTTGGGATTTTAATAATTATTGATTTGGATGTTGTTCTTATTTGTACCTTTCCAAAGTTAAATAGTTCTTGTTCATTGTTTTTTAATTTAATTTTCTTATTGAAATAGGGCATTCTAGATATTTTATTACGTTTTAACTTCCAATTCTTAGGTGATTCTAGTATTTGAAACTTAAAATGTAGATTATGTTGACGAAGATTATATCGCAACCCCACGAAGGAGTGTAAACCCTCTATTCCACCCGAAGTTAAAGAGTAAGATTTATCTATTTTTTCAATCATTCCTCGTCGGAGAAGTAAAGAAATAAGTTTGTAGACTGCAGTTCTTGAACATCTCCTGTAAGAAGAAATCTCTGTGATTGTCAACCCTTTTTGTAAACCTTGCAGTACCTCAAACTGCGGAAGTGTTAACCTTTTCATTACACATAGAAATCTTGTTTTTTTATAAATCTTGTTTTTAACTTAAAAGTAATCCTAAGAACTAAGTAGTAGTAACATTTAAATATTGAGAATACATGTAAATTAGGGGGGAGAGTGGCTGTCCCGCTTCAAAAAATAGGGTAATCAGCCCAACTCTCTCTTAAAAAATTGTTTCTTTTTCAATTTTTCTTTTTCTGTTCTAATCTTGCTTTTTTAACTTCAGGAAATCTACAAACAGAAGTTCTGTTTCTTCCACTACCACCAAGTAACCATCCCTTTTGACTTCCATCCTTCAACCCAAATCCTTTTTTTGGCATTATTTTTCCTCCAATTTAAATTTAATATACATTCCCTATAAAATTAAAGGGAATAAAAAATAAAATTTATGCATCTGCAATCAATTTAGCCATCTTTGTAGCTGTTACTGCTGCTACTGCTCCCCCTACTGCCATTCCCACTGCCTTTCCTGTACTTATAGGCTTTAGTTTCTTGCTATCACTACGTTTATTCCAGACCTTATTCTTAGATTTCATCTTCTCTAAAACTTAGTTTTAACCCCTCTGAACACTAATGCTAATATTGCTAATGATGCAAATATCAAGATAAGACTAAGGATTGTTCGACTTGAGGAATCTTTATTGTAACCTGAATCACAATAAGTATAAGTTATCAAAGTTGAGTTACTGCTTGTATCATTAACTGCTTTAACATCTTTGAAAGTAATACTTCCTTCTGTAGCATTTATTACATAATCTGTTGTTACTGTAAGAGTATCGTTTGATTGGTTTAATACTACTACACTTGCAAAATTACAAGATGATTCACTTAACCTCCAATCCAATGCTGGATACGAATTAGAAAGATTGTGAACATAAGTTGTATTGATACTTCCATCTGTCACTCTGAAGTTAGCTAAACTTACTGACTCATTTGATGCTGTCTGTAAGTCTGTTGATGGATTTATTATGTTTGCTACAGAACCCATTAAAACTATTGCAACTATTACTCCAATGAATATCATTACTAAAGTTCCTAATTGTCCTTTTTTATTCATAAACACATCTCCCCTCCTCAACACAACACTTTTCAGTGAATATCATATATTTGACCTCCCTAGAAACCTCATCTTTTCCATCTTCATTTCTTCTTCCAACATTTCTGGTGCTTCTCTTAGTCTAATTACCATTTGTTTCTCTTTTTTTGGTTTCTTATATATCATTTTCTTTTTTGATAGTTTCTTTAGAAAAGATTTCTTCTTTCTTGAAGCCTTTTTCTTGACTTCCTTTCCTATAGACTGTTTTGGGATATCTGATTGTTTCGGGACATCTGTATTAACATCCCATTCTCTTTTCTTTGTGCCTTTCTCTGTAACACTAATTGCTCTCATATTATATCTCGGCATTTTAATATTTAAAAAATAAGTTCTTCTGCTTGTCTATTGTAGACCTACCAGTGAACAGATTTGGTTCTTTTAACACCTCCCATTGAGTTTTTCTAGTAATGTTTGGAATGTTTAAAGGATTGTGATTAAGTGCTATGTCTTTCTTTCTTTTTTCTCTAAAGTCTTTTAGTGCTCCTTTTATTTTTTCTTGTCTTTCTTCTTCCATAAACTTCTCCAATTCTCTTTCGTTTGAGGATTTTTTTCTTTCTTCTACTAATTTTTGTACTCTATCTTGTTCCAATGCTTGATTTAATAATTCTTTTTTCTTATTTCTATTCTCTTTCAACCTTTGTAGGAAATCCTTAACCCCCATCTTTTTACATGTAATGCCTAATATTTAAATGTTAGTTCTTTACAATCTTTGGTACTAGTGTAAAAATTACTAATCCTATGATTATAAGAGTCATTAATGTGAAAACGCCTGTATGTAATACTGTTTCAAGCATTAACATCCACAGACCTAATAATATTAAAAATGCAAAACTGGGCATTCTGAAGTACCCTGCCCCTATAGACATTATAATCACAGATAATATTAAGAAAATGTTTGGACTTCCTGCGAGAGTGTTTACAAAGAGTGTTCTTAGGTCAAGTGGTTCAATAAATGCCATTATGACTTACCTCCCCACCAACTTAGTACCGAATGAACATATCCCATAGCTAAAACTCCCATTAATAAAAGAATCACATAGTATGCCCAGCATCCTGAAGCAGTTGCAACAGAACAATAGCCAGTTCTAACATCTGTTATAATCCCTACAATATCTGCCACAAAAACTAATATTGCAGATGCATAACCAACAAGTAAAAAACTCTCTGGAGAACTCCTAAAGTAAAGACCGATTGCTATTCCACCAATAATTGCTAGACCAATAGAACTACTAATTAACTCAAATAAGGTTGACAGAGAAAAACTTGATGGGTCTTCTATTAAATTTCCAACTGAATCTAATGCTGCCTTAGAACTTGTTTCTATTCCAGCAATATTTAATAATAATAATAAACCGAGTATCAAAATTAAATAGTTAAATACTCTCATTTTGAAACCTCCCTAAATATCATTGCAATAGACAATAAAAATGTTACTATTGTCCCTATTGGAACCCCCTCCCACAAAGTTAATATTCCAAATACAACTTCAAACAAATAAACTAAACCAAAAATCACTGTCATTATTATTGCTGGACTGGATGTTCCAAATCTATAAGATATTAATCCTGCAAAACAAAAAATGAATACAAAAGATATTACAACCAAACCGAAATTATCTAAACCGAACATTCCTGAATCTAGATATGTAGATAAGTCTGTGAACCATTGTAATAAACTCCATTCAGTTCCTGCTTCTGAGTAAACTAACCATTGTCTAGTTCCATTACAATAAGTACCATTTACTACATGGTAGTATTCCATAGTTATCACTGCTGAGGATGTTGTATTAATTTCTACATTAACTGTACCTCCTGTTTCTGTTGTTCCTGAACCACTACCAAGAGTATCTGTGGAGTTTTTTAATATAAAACCATATTCTTCTAGTGTCCAGTAGGAACTAGAAATTGTAAGGTTAAATTGTGTTACTGTTGCATTCTTTACTGTTGCTTCTGCTGGTTGTATTGTCCTTGAGATTCCTTGTACACAGTAATCTGTAATTGTATCTCCCCCAGTCGTTGTTAGTTGAATTGTGTAACTTGATTGAGTTGGGGTTATTGTTGTATCATAATTAAAATACCCAGACTTAGAAAAAGAAAATTGGTGGGCTGCATTTGGATTTAACCAAAAAGTGATACCCCCTGATGAGTCTGTGTAACCTGAACCTACTATTGTTGAAGAACCACCTACCGAAGTATTTGCAGTTACATACACATTTTCTATTGCCTGTTCTGCTGCATTTAATACTTGAAAGGTTACATATAATCCGTCTGCAGTTGATAATAAATAAAGAGGTTTGTTTGTTGTTGAGTTTGTGAATTCTTCTGTTGCCTTTACGTTCCTTTGTTGATAACCTGTTGTAGTATATGATAAATCATAATATATATTTGCAGTTCTATTTTGGGGGGAGAAACAAAAAGTATAATTAGAATTTGCAGTGTTGTTTGTTAATGAGTATGTTTTATTAACTGAACCTGAACCTAACCAGTATGTAAATGTAGATGAGGGGATTGTGAAATTTAGTTGTGTTGAATTTGTTTCATCTTCTGCAGTGAAGTTTAAGTATTGTGTGGTGTAAGTGGTATTACATAGTGTAAAGTAGGTTCCGTAAACTGTTTGTGTGTTTGTTGGTGTTACTTCATAAGTTTCATTTACACTCCAAACATAATAAAAATTATTTGCCCCAATTCCTATTGGGATGTCTAATGTTCTTGAAATTGTATAGTTTCCATCTCCTAAATCTGTAATTGTCGCTGTGTAATTTGTTCCATCATAGTTTAAATAGGCATCTGTTGGAGTTACTGATACGTAGGGAGTTATTTTTAATGTGAACGTCTCTGATTCTGTTTCATAAGTTGTTGAGTTGTATGTGTTTGAAATTCTATCTGAACCTATATTAAAAGTGTAGTTTTTGTCTGTAAATCTACAGTAGTATCCTGAAGGGGAATCACCGCAGAATTTTGTATTCCAAATGTAATTGTTTATCTCTAAATCTGCAAACTCGACATAAGTTCCGTTAGTGCTATTAAATGTTTGGTTAGTAGTTTTGTTGAATAAACTTCCATTAGAAAACCACACAAAAAATGTTGCATTAGTAATATTGAAGTTATAGACTTCTGTTGTTGCACTAGAATTATAAGGAACTATTGGTTTTAGTGTTGTTGTATCTTCTGGTGATATCAAGGAGATGTTAAGCAAATCTCCTGTTGTTACTGAGGCTATATCATAAATTTCTGCACCTTCACATCCTTTTGAAACCGCAGTCCATCCATAACAAGAATCTGTAAACCATAAGTCATGTGCTGAGTAATTGAAACTTGCTGGGGCTGATGTATCTGTCCTTGTATATGCGTCACCTGCATCATCTACCATTACATAGTATTTTTGATTTTCAATAACAGGTGCCCAAAGTGGACAGGTATTTCCTACAAATGTCCCGTTATGTGTGTTATCTTTTGAACTGTTATATAAATAACATTTTGTTGCACCTGAACCTGCATCCTTTGTGATGTTCCTTATTACTGTTGTTCTATTCATATAGATTTCTAAACCATTTATAGATGTGGGTGAAGATGAACCTGTAAACGCATCTCCATGTGCGTTTACATTATATTCGATTGATGCTTGTGTTAGACTAAGTAGTATTAATGATAAGAATACTACTAAGATTGTTGTTTTATGTAACTGCATACTTCTCTCCCAAACTTACGTCCTCCCCATAATTTAATTGCTCCTTCTACTTTTGGGGTTGACTTACCTTTAAACCTTTGATAGAAACTACAGACTGCTTTTTGGTCACTTTTACTCAGTCTGTAGTTCCTTAAGATTTGCTTGGCTCTCTTCACCCCAGAAGTAATGCCAAGAAAATTAGCTTCCTCTTCTGATAGTCCAAACTGTTTTGATTTTGGTAAAGTTTTTCTTAATTCTAATGCTTCTCTTGCTGCTTGTTTTGCATAGTTTGGAATTCTCATATTAACTTATCTGATATAAACCCTACTACAATGCTCAAAAAAGCAATTATATAGTAGGGTACTGTACCTCCTATAACTAAACATAATAATTTTGTTCCATCTGTAATTGAATCTGGTGTTGAACATGATAAGTCTACTCTTGTTTGGGTTACATCGTCTTTTATAAATTCCACAAATAGTACTCCAGCCATGAAAACCATTATGGCTACTATTACTCCTAAAAATAATCCTGCATTCTTATTCATAATATTTTTGCCCCCAGTATTGCTCCTGCTATTCCGAATAATATTCCTACGAAATATGGAGAATATAAGTCAGTAATTATACAAGCTCCTTTCTGATAACTATCTATTGAAGTGTTTGTACAGTTCATTAATGCAGATGTTCTTGATTCTTGCACTACTTGATTTAATGGTGTTGATAATGCTAACCCCAATACAAAAAATATAACTGCTAACATTAATACTAAAAAGAATGATGAGCCATTCTTATTCATATTTTCACCTTCCCTATTAATTTCATTCTTGCTTTCTGGGCTTCGGCTGTTTCTAATTTAGTTCCGAATGCCAATTCTTTTCTTTGTATGAATGTTAGTTTCTCATCTTTTTTTGGTTTTCTGAATAATTTGGGACTTACTCCAAATGTTATGTCTTTTTCTTTTGTTGTTCCTTTTTCTATTAATCTAAAAGTTCTTGCTAATGATTTCTCAACTGATTCTGCTCCTAGTTTTAGTGCTTTTCCTTTTGGTAATGGTTCTTCAGTTATTGGTTTGAACTTTCCAAATCTTTTTACTTGTACTTCAAATGCTTTTATCCCTCCTGCTATGTCGAGGATTTTTTTCTTTGAAGTTGGTTTTTCTGAAAAACTTAGAATGATTCTCTTTTGTTTTAATGGTTCTTCTAATCTTTTTGGTGGTGTTTTCCTTCTTCCATCAAATAAATTCCTAAATAATTCTGGTTGCTTCTGAACTGTTCTTAATGCTAGGAGAATTTTTGGAGAGAATTGTGAATTGGAAAACACTTTTTCTTGTTCTTTTTGTTTTAGTACGAAATCTTGAGCAGTTTTTATTGTTTGCACTAACTTCTGAGTTGTCCTTACTTTCTGTTTTGATTTTAGCAAGGGAGTCATCCTTAAACTCAGAGCAGTATTAGATGTTAAATTCTCCCCTGTTTGTAATCCTTCAAATAATCCTTGTGGTTGCAACCCTAATTGAGATTTACGCATTAAACTAAACTGTCTTGCCTCTTCTACTAGTTCTCCTTTTGTCGCAACTAACGGAGTAAAGACTTCTCTTTCCTCTGTCAAAAGTTTTTGAGTGTCCAACCTAAGTTTTGACTCTGCTTTCTTTAAATCCTTCATAGCAGTTAAAAACTGTTGTTCAGATATTTGATTCTGCAATCTTAACTCTGCTAAATTTTTTGCGCTTTTTCTGATTAGCATAGCTTTAAGTCTGTCAGATACTTGAGCTTTGTTTAAACCCGCATCCTTCATAAACTTTTTTGCGAGGTCTATATCTTTTTTCAGTGATTTTGCGTCTAAGTGGATTCTGTTCCTAAAAGATTTCTCTAAGATATTTATCTGTTCAGTCCTTGTTAGCTTTCCAAAAGTTTTTCGAGCCTGTTCTGGATTAATCTTAACCTTCGCTTTTTTCTTTTTTGCCACCTTGGCTTTTTTCTTTGCTTCTTTTACTACCTGTCTTAACCCTCCACCCTTCTTTCCAGCCTTTCCTTTGATTCCTTTCAAAGTGATAGTCTTGTCAGTCAACCCCACTTTTTTTAAGTAACTATACGTCGCTAAACCTCCTATAAGCAACCCTAACTCTGCCTCAGCTACACCCATCAACCTCTCTCCTGTTTTTTTTGTTTCGTCTAAAGCGATTTCTGTTCCTTCAACTACAAATGCTGGAGATAATATCGCTGCTGGAGTTGCGTATAAAACTGCTGAACCTGTTGCAGTTCCAGCCATTTGTGAAATAGTTGCTGGGGATTTTCTTCTCGCTTCTATTTCTTTTTTTGTGAACACTACAGAACCTTCTCTTCTTGGCAACACCATTAACTGTGTTCCTTTAATTTCTTTCAATTCCTTTTCTATCTTAAGTGGTTTTTCTTTGAACCCAGCTTTCTCAAAAGTTTTTGTAGTAAGTAAGGAAACTTCTTTTGCAATTTTTACTGGGGCTTTAAGAATCCCCGCAACTGTAGCTTTTGGTGGAAGGTCAGATTTCTTAATTCTAACAGGAGCAGGGGCTCCTATAGTTACTTTTTGAGGGATGTCCACAGGTACTGTATCTCTCACTCTCTCTATTGATGGAGGAATTACTTCCTTATTGTCCTCTGACTTAAACTTTACTCCCGCTTTTTCTAATGCTCTTGCTTCTGCCTGAGTTATTTCTTTTCCTTCTATTGCTCTTCTTAATGCTCTTGCTTCTGATACTCCCCTAACTGTTGCCCCCTCCAAGGCTCTTGTTCCTGTAATTATTCCAGCCTCTATTTTTTTAGTATCTGCTATTAGTTCTGCATTTAGTCTTTCTTCTCTAAGTTGCTGTATTCTTTTTTGCCTTTCTCCTATTGATGTTGCCTTTCTTATGTCTTTTACGAATTCCTGTTCGGCTTTTAAAATTGCTTTATTTTTCTCTTTCTCTATTTGAAGACCCTTACTTCTCCTTAAAGTTTCTTGGGTTTTAGTTGGAGCAGGACTTGTTCCCCCACCCCCTCCACCTCCTCTAGTTATTACCTCTCTTGGTGTTGCTTTAATTACTACATCTCCTTTTTCAATTTTTCTAGAGGTCATTGTTTGACCTCCTCTTATTACTTCAGCCATTGGTATTCACCTCTTTAAATTTGGTGTATAGACCACCATTCATTATCCTGTCCTTGCAACCTGTATACATCTGCCTGATTCTATCTCACACAGATTAAACATGTTGTCATCAAAGGATTCAGATAGTGCTTCTAATTGATTTAAGGGTATATCAATTCCCCCTAACTCGTAGACCTTTTCTCTCGTAACTTGTTGGTAAATAATAGTTAAAACTAATGAAACCAAAAGAACAAAAAAAAGTGTTTTCCAATTCACCATTCTATCTCAAAATCCTCCCAATCTAATTTAATTGATTTTAACTTATCTGGATTTGCTTTTAAAATAGGGGGGAGTTTCTTTTTTGGAAGTGAAAAGTTCATCTGCCCATTTCTCCTATTTACGACTGGTTTTATTTTTATCTTTCCCATTTTTTTACATGTAATATCTAATATTTAAATGTTAGTAAAATTTGGGTCTAACCAATCCACTATTTTTTCTTCTGGTTCTTCTTTTTTGTTCGTTTGTAAGTCAACCCCATACTTATCCCTAAGTATTGACAAAACTCTTTTCTTTGAATTTTCATCACTCTTTACAAATTTAAAAGAGTCTATTCTTGAGCCGTCACTACCACGGAGGATTATGTGTATCATATCTCCTCCGTGTCTCCCATAAGGAATCCATGTATGTTTTTTTATGCTCATAGTCCTTGAGTTATGAAATAAAGAGCTCCTAGTCCTAGGATAACCCAGATAATAACTCCTCCTAATTTTCTTTTAACCTTAATCACATCATTTTTCATTCTTGCCATAATGTGTTTTTGTCCATAAGTTTCATTTGGTAACTTTAATGGGTTATAAGGATTTTTCCTTTTTTTAGGTAAAAATATTATTGGTTTTCCTTTGAAGAAAAAAATGTCTTCATCTTCTATTGCATGCCAAGTATCTCCAAGTCTTATTGTACTTCCCTCAATTTCTTCTTTTATAAAATCAATATTATGGTTATCATTCATTACTACTACAGTTACATAACCTGATTTTAGTTTTCTTTTTGAGATTCTTGCTTTTCTTGGCAATTTGAATTTCTTTTTCTTTATACCTTGCTCTAAAATTATGTCCATCTTTTCTTCTATTTTCTCCATTCTCGATTTCTCGTTTTCCATTTTATTGCATTTGGGCTTCTGTTGTTTCACTTGTTGTATCTTGTTTTGACTTAAACCAACCTTTGTTTTGTTTCTTAGATTTTGTTACTCTAGCTAACTCTGCTTTGGTGGTTATTGCTGCTTTTACCAAGAATCCATCTTTACTTAAGGATGTAGATGTTTGTACTTCCGACATCTTATCAAAGTATTCTTTCCATGTTGGTTCGTTTGCAATACAATCTGCAAAAACAGATAATTCCTTATATGTTCTCACAGGTAGTACAGGCATTCCTATTTCTTCTTGTGTAAGAAATCCAACTTTTGTTGTGTCGTCTTCTTGTGCAACTCTTGTTAAGAAAGTATGAATGTTTTGTTGTCCTTCCATAAACTTCCTTATAGTGTCTTGTGCTTCTTGTTCACTCATATCTTCAGCCATTGGTATTCACCTCCTTTCATTCGTACTCCCACTCTGGGGTGGATTGTGGTTTTAATTCTTGTAGTAATTCCTTAATTTCTCTCATAGTATCTACCATTGTTTGTTGTTGATATTTACTGTATGCAATTAGAGCCAATACTAATATGATTAATATGGATACTGCTGTGTCAACCCAACTACTCATTTTTGATTTTCCTTAATTCTTTAATTTTTCTTCTTAAGTTTTCCATTCCCTTTTTAACTTTATTTATCTTCCAAGATTTAACTTTCTTTATTTCCATTTGCCTTAACAACCTTCTTGCTTTTTTCAGCCTCATTTTGTATCCGTGTATGTTCATATTTTCTCAGGTCTATATCCCTTTCTCTGTATAGAGATTGGTGTGTATCCATGTTTCTTTAGTTCTTCAATTACATAGTTTTTCCTGTTTTGTTCATTGTTTAATTTTTTTATGTGTTCCTTAAATCTTTTTACTGCCTCTCCTTTCCAATTTTCATTGTCCTTCAGGTCTGGGAACTCTTTTATTACACCAGCCTTGTTTAGTTTTAATCCCTCTATTGTAGTGTATAAACTTAATGAAGGGTCGTAAAAAAATACAGAGGTTCCTTCAATCTTCACAGTAATTAAATCTCCTCCTAATCTAAAATTTATGTTAATCATGCTACTGCTTTCTCTATTTTTACAATTTTATTTGCGATATAAACAAGTAACTGTTCTTGACCTAGAACTTTACCTTCTGGGGTTTCAAAAGCTAAGGTTTCACCTGTTGGGATTGTGACTAGTTTTACATCACTTTTCTTGTTCTTTTCGTTTTCTGGGGCTTCTTCTTCCATTTTGATACCTCCTTTCAATCGGTTATTAGTTCAAAGTAAGAACGTATGCCTATGTAGACTGCAATCCCAAAAATTACAGTACCTAAAATAACCGTTGCATTATTATTGAATGTTCCTATACCATCTATAAGTATTCTTACTGCTATTCCTATCAATAAAAATGAATCTAAAATTAATATTGGAATATTTTTCATTATAATTCCCACTACAAATAAAATCATTCCAATCCCTAAACCTAAATAAACTACAAAATTAGCTATCATCTGTCGCTCTCCTCTATTATTTCATTTGAACCTATCACTAAAAGATATGCTCCTACACCCCATAGTACAAATGAGATTGATTTCTTTAATAATTCATTTGTTAGTGATGGGTATCCTACTGTCCATATTATTACTCCCATTACTATGAATAACATTCCACTGAAAATTACTATTATAGGGTCTTCTATCTTCCATCCAACTATTAGAAGTGTTACTGCTAGTGCAAATATAAAAAAGTATAAGTAATAATAAGTGTTCTTTTCGTTTTCATATCCAACTCTAAAATAAACTGTTGAGTTTCCTACATTTCCTGTTGCGTCCTCTGCATAGACTGTTAGATTATAATCATTTATTCCTAACTCCTCTATTGTTGTGTTAGGGGTAAAGGTTACATTTGTTCCATTTATATTATAATTCCATTCTGATATTTCCTTATTCGCTCCTACTAATAATTGTAAATCCATCTTATAATATGTGAAGTAACTTTGATTTTCTGGATTGTAAATTCTTACTACAGGTCTTCCATAATCAGGTGTGATATTTATGTAAAATACCCCACTTGTTAATGTGTTAATTGTATCATTTACAGTTACATTAATCCAGTATATTTCTACATTTTCTAAACTAGTAGTATTTTGTATAAATCCTGAACAGTTTATATCAAACGTTGAGGTATCATTAAATATAAAACAAGAAATTCCGTCTTCATCTGTTGCATTTAAATTATATTCAAAGGTTGTGTTTGCAGTATGTGTATGGTTTATTAAGTTTATGAACTGTGGTGCGTCGGGGATTATTATTCTTAATGTGTAGGTGTCGGAAGCAGCAGTAGCTACTCCCAACATTCCTATTAACAATAAAAAAATAAATAGCTTTTTCATTTTGCATTTATGACTACTGTAAGCGGTAGATTTTCTGTTTTCCACTTACCCCCTACACTATAGCTCTTTTCTCTGCGATTAACCAACTCTGTACACTTTTCTTTATCACTTGTTATTTCTGTACACTTTTCTATCCATAATGGTTTATCTTTTACTTGTTGTGCCAAAGTTAATTCAGTTTGTTTTTTATTAAAATAATCACTTGGTGATTCATCAGTAAAACCAACTTCGTATGTTCCTAAGGGTATGTCTTGCTTTGCAGTAATCTTTAAAGTTATCTTTTTTATATAATCATCTCCCACAATAGGATATGTTGGGTCTAACACAAATAAATCTGGTGTTATGTCAATACTAAAGAATTCGTTTTCTACTGGTTTGAGTTTAAAACCTTGCCATGTCCAAACAGCCCATCCATTTGCAAAGAAACTACATAAATTTATCTCATCTCCTTTTTTCATATTCTCAACATCATAAGTCATAGATAAGGGGAATGCAGTGTATCCATGTCTCCCCCAATGCGACCAAGAGTATTCTTCATACATCCTTTTTGCGTTTTTCCATGAAGGATAGAACTCTGGTTGTTTGTAGTATTCTTCATCTACATTACACATAGATATTGTTCCTGCATATGCTTCTCTTTTTACTGCTTCGAAGTCATCTGGTTTTTCAGGGATAAATCTAAATGTATTTATAGCGACTGTTCTTTTCATATTCGTTATGTATAAACCTGTAGCAATTAGTAAAATTCCAACTAATGTTAAAGCTACAATAACGCCTTTTCTAAACTTCATTATTAATACTCTTCTGAATTAACTTGGAATGTCTCTGATTCTGTACCTGCATCTGCTCCTGTAGTGTTAAGCCACAGATAGACGTCAGTAGTTGCTGCTGCTGCTTGGTTAGATGCTACACGACAGTCTTCTGGATTTCCAGTATCGTTGACTATCTTTGCAGTAGCCATTGTTGCATCTGTGTCTGCCTTTAGAATTGCCCATGCTGGTAATGATGTTACGTTCAGAGTGTAGTTAAGAGCTACATTTCCTGTGTTTGTTAATTCTATTATTGCTGTTGAAGTTGTGTTGTCTTGTGAATCAGGTTCAACCCACTCATTATTTTGTCCAGTTACTTCATCATCAAAATCTATTTGTGATTCTGCACCAGCAAGTGATACTGTAAAAGAAGTATCGCTTGGAACTACTATTGTTAATGTTACTGAGTAAGGTGTATCTGCATCATAAGCATAAACACATACCATTGAAAGAAGTAACGTACACATTATTCCAACTAACAGTTTTCTGTTCATTATTTTAACCTCCTTTGAAATTTAGTTGTGAATTTCATGTTTCTAATACCGATACATTTAATTTTCTGTTTGTTGTTTGTGGTAGTTCATTTGTATAGTTTACCCACATCCATATTCCTTGACTATCTGATGAAGATAGACTATTTACTATTTCTACTATCGAAGTTGTTAATTCTTTTGCACCGATTATTGAATTATCATCATCTGCGTAGAATTTAAATGTTCCTGTTTGGTTCACTAGAAGACTTATGTTTAAGGATACATCTCCAGAGTTTGATATATTTAATATTGGTACTGAATCTGTTTGGTTTAATGGTGCCAGACCTGTTTCTGTTTTTGAACTTCCATTAAATATTGGACTATCTGTACCTTCAGGAAATGATACTGTGAAGGAAGTATCTACAAGACCTGTGATAATAGTAACATTCCATTTTCCAGTTATGTTTGATATGCTTTCATTAGTTGTAGTATTTGCATAAACAAAAAAAGTATGATTAACTCCTGTTCCACCTGTAGCATTAACCCAGAATACGATTTCTTGAGATTCATCTTTGCTTAAATTTACATAGTAAGGATTTGAACCATTTGTGTAAAAAGGTTTATTTCCAGTTGAATTAGAAACTAAACCATACTTTGCTCTTTCAGAGTAAGTAACTGAAAATGAATCAAAATTAATATCCAATCCTGTATCAACACTAACATAGTTTACAGTATCTGTCATTCTATTTGAATGCCCAAATAAACTATCTTGTATTGACGGGTATCTTCCATTTTGATAGATAACACTTCTAATATTCCAATTTATACCATAATCAGAAGAATTTGCTTTATATAGGTATCCAGTTCCTCCACCATCATCTTCCATATAAATTATTACAATAGCACCATTTTCGTTTACTCCAATAGTAGGATGGTAGGATGAATCACTATCAATTTCCTTACAACTTGCTCCATTTAAATTATCAACAGAAGAATTACAAAATTGTAAATCAGCTTGGTCTACAATAGCCATGTAAATATGTTTTCTTAAAATTGTAAAGTCTAAAGTATATCCATCTGTTGGAGTCATTGCTAAAATCCCATTATAAAAAGTAACATTATTATTATCTCCCCAACCATTTAGAGTATTAGACCAAATATTTACTCCATCTAAATTATCATCTAAACAAGCAATATAAATATCATTTGTTTCATCAACAGCAATATCACAAGACATTACATCATTATTAGTAGTAACAGTTTCTGCACTTTCTAAATCAGTAGAATTAACATAATAGGCTGCATCAGCATTGTCAACCATAACACAATGAAAATTGTTAAAACTATCTGGGACACAAGAAACATATTCAAGGTTTGCATCAATATCACTTTCAATATTATAAGTAGAACCAAAACTTACACCACCGTTTGTTGAATCCAGCCCTTTTACATCTCCATCATCTCTAAAGTAAACAGTTAAATTATTATTTGGTTTACACATTATTCCTACATGGTCTACTGTTCCTGCAAGTATTTCTTTTGTATCCCAGTTTGCACCATCATCACTTGAATTTGCATACCATAAATCACTTGCTCCATCTTCCCATACAACATGCAAATTACCATTTAAATCTTGACATATATTTTCACTATAACTATAAGCTGTCGCAATATCTACTGAACTACTATCAATTTCTACACTATTCCATCCAATTTTAAATGATTCTTCAGAAATATCAACTGGGTGGTTTATCTTAAAACAAGTTTTTTCATTTGATTTTAAACTATTAAGGTTTATTGATTGTTTTTCTATTTGAGATGTTCCTTTTACTTTTGTAATTGGAACTGTAGATTTGTCCTTTCCACTTAAACTTCCACTATTAATGTAATAATCCTTATTTAGAAATCCAACACAGAATTCTGTTTGAGTGTTATTAATTTCGTTGTAAGTAACATCTAAATTTTCTTCTGCACCTGTTTTAGTTATAGTCCATTTTTCTGAAATTCTTTTTGCAGTTGTTTTTTGCTCTGGGTCTAAACTTACTTTAATTAAACCGCAATCTGCATTTCCACAACTAACATTAACTGTTACATTAAAAAATTGATTTTGAGTTACAGAAACATTTGTAGTTGGATAGGTTAAATCCAAATTTATTTTTGGAGCAGCATTAACAGTATAAGTTCTATTACCAGACATATTATAATTATGAGAAGTTCCATTCCCCCAACTATGCCACCTATAAACATAATCTCCAGCAGAAGATAAAGAAGCTGTTGCATTAAAAGTTGTAACATTCCCAGAACTATTTGTAGCAGTAATATTGTTCCCATCAATTTCCAACCAAACAGTTCCATTAGTATTTAAAACAGTAACATTAAAATTCCCCGTCCCACTTCCAACCAAACTAGCATTATCATCCCAGTAGTTTGAGAAGATTGGGTACTCTGTGTCCCCTGCACTTACAGTAACATCTAAATATGGAGCATTAGCTTCCCCAGATACAGAAAAAAGTGCATAAAAATTATCGTTTGAACCGATTGCTGTATCTGTTGCGTCGTGTCCTTCTCTTGCTCCTAATTTTGTATATCCCTCAACATTTACCCAACTTAATGCATTTGAGTTAAAAACCCATTCTATATATTGGTCGTCTGAAGTTGTTGTTAAATCCATTCTATATTCGCTGTCGTGTGCTTCTGTTGGATTATCTACTGCATCCCCAATTACATTAAAATCCCCAACTGCAAGCTCATTATCACTTGCCACATCAAATGCTGAGACAATACAAACAAAATCTTTTCCGTCATGGTCGTCGGATGCAGCAGTTGTAACATACATAAATAAAGATGCTGCTGTCACTGTTGAACCAGCACCAATTCCCGAAGTATCTATTGGGATGTAAGCCCTATAAATATTTGTTTCAGTTTGATAATTCATCTCAGAATTTGGAAATATAAATCCTGAATTTACTCCATCTGCCGTAGTTGCATCATGTGCTGTGTTCCAATTTGCTGCACCACTTACATAAGCTATTGAATCTCCACTATCTGCATAATAACTTGTTGGATGGTCTGTATAAAGCGGATAAATTGCTTTCTCTAAAACATCAGAGGTTATTTTTTTTCTTAAATAAATTCTTTCATTATAAACATAAAGTTCAATATCAACTGGTTCTGCTAATGTATTACTATCCCATAAAAAAGCATTTGTAAAATAACTTTCAGTTCCATTTTCACCAATCAATAAAGTTTTATCTTTAAAATTTAACTTTACTTCTTTATCCCAAATATTCCCTTCCTTATCTTTTATCTGTGTATCAAAAGGAATATTCAACTCAAAATCAAAACTTATGTTTTGAGAAGTATCTAATGGTTTTTCATTTATAATAATAACTTTTTTAAGCCCACTTAATTCAGCATAAACTTTTAAGTCAATTCCAGTTCCAAAGGCATCTTCATATAAAACACTTTTTTTATCATCTTGTAAAATACCTTGAACACGACTCGCAACTGGATAAGCACTTATGAAACTATTAGAACCTTCATAAGCATTATAAAACACAATTAATTCATCTGCGTACTCTGGTATTTTCCCATAATAAGAAGCCTTATTTATTTCCCATACTCTCTCATTTTCATTCCAAGTAAGTGTTGTATTTATTGAAGTAAATCCTCCATATTTTTTATAATTAATCTGCCCCACATGAATTTTATAGTTAGTCTGTCCGTTTCCTAAATCAAAAACATCTTGCACATAAGTTTCTTTATCAACTAATTCATTTCCATTCCTTTCGTATTTCGCCTCTGCTTTAATATTTGGGTCTATATCTTTATCAGAAATAAAACTTACTTCTAATCTATTATTCCCTGTCCAGTTAAACTCACAGTTTGCAGAAGTACCATTATAAAACTTAAAACACACATCAGTAAAATCAAAAGAATGAACTTCATCATAAATAATTGAACCATTATCGAACTTCTCTGGATTAACAATATAAGGACTCCACACATTGTCCTCAATATCTACAGAACTCTCAATAACATAAGTACAATTCTTCAAACCTTCAAAAGTTCCATTTGCACCAAACTTATAATTATCTTGGTTCTCATAAATAAAAATATCATTTTGTGCTACATCTTCGCATGATAGGGTTACATTCACATCTGCGAAGTCAAGTTGGTAATTGATATAATTTTGGTCTTGATAAACTATGATTGTTGAGTGTTCTCCGAATTTTAAATATTCCTCTTTGTTTAAAGTATAACAATATCCGTATTTTTGTTTTGCAGATAATGATGTTGATGTTCTTGATTCTGATTTAATTAGTTGTCCTTGGTCATTGTAAATGTTTTTAGTTTCAGGAATATCATTTAAACTTTTTGCATCTTTGTATAAAAGGCAGACTTCTTTTCCATCTTGTTTTAATTCCACTTTCTCATTTGTATTTACTATTGTCCACGCCTTTCCTTTTGATTGCATACTTATTGTACCCAGATTTGATAAAGTTCCTAAACCTTCTGGTGCATCTTTATTACTAAACCAAGTTAAAGGGTTGTACCAAACAGAAGATACCATTGTTAAAGAAATAGATAAGAGGAAGAGTGATAAAACTAATAGTTTTAATATTCTCCCCCTCTTATTAATAATCATACATTAATTCTCCTCTAATTTAACTTTACATTAAACCACTGTTTCTTAAACCTTGTGCTGCGATTCCTATTGCAGTTGAAGCGATAGACAAGTTATAGAATAGTGTAGTAAGTCCTAAGATAGTGGAACTTGCACCTGTAATGTTTCCGTTTGCTTGAGCACCAGCAACTTCATTAGCTACTGTTGGGGCAAGAGTAACACCAACAAGAATTACAATAAATCCACCAATTATATTTCCTAACATTTAAGCATCTCCCCTCCTCAACAAATGAGAAAGGTGTAATATCCTTTCATACATGTAAAATTAATGTATGCATTAATATTTAAATGTTAGTATTTTTTTTACTACTCTATTACAATCGTAAAGTTTAAATATTAGTAAATACTATAATTTTATTAGGTAACACCCCAATGGAAAACGAAGGATTTACAGCATCTTATAATACTAGTAGTGGAGTGGTTTTTGAATTATCAAGATTAAGGACATTAGCAAACTCTTACTTTTCTCTTAGTAAAATTGAACGTGCAACACAATTTTTGATTTCTATGAAACAGACTGCATCAAGTGTTCTTGATAAAAATGAAATTGAAGAACTTAGAAAATTAGAAATGAGACTATTAAAAATTCAGGCAAAAAAATCCAAATTAAATCCTAAAGGATTTAAAAGTCCTTCTAATGATTATATGAAATTAATGGACGAAGAATTTATTTTGTATGATGAATATAGTTTTTTACTTAATCGTTGTCTTCAAAAACATGGTTTACTATTAATTGAGAAAGGTGACATCACAAAGATGGCAGTTTAATATGGAACAAGAAGTTATTACTGAAGAGGATAGAATTTCAAATCTCCCATTTTCACTTCCTAAGTTACTAAAGGAAATTCTTGAAGGTTTTAAGACTGCAGTTCACAAAAAAAATCAATCAATAGTTATTGTTATTGATGGAAAATCTGGTTTAGGTAAGACTACTCTCTCTGGACAGGTAGGTAAGTATTGTGACCCTTCTTTTAATTTAGAAAAAGTTTTTTTTACACCTGAAGATTTCATGAAGGGATTAACAAAAGCAAAGAAAGGTGATGTACTTGTCTTTGATGAAGCAATGTTGTTAACTTCGCGTAGTGCTATGAGCAAGTTAAATAAAATGATTATTATTGCAATGTCAATGATGAGAAGTAAAAATATTATTATCATTTTTAATATTAATTCTATTTTTGACTTGGATAAAAACTTGGCTCTTTATCGTGCAGACCTTTTACTCCATGTTTACTCCACAAGATTAACAGAAAGAGGAAGATTTTGTGCCTTTTTTAAGAGTTTTGCAGACCAACGTGATAGAATCAAGGAATTATATCTAAATGGAAAGAAATATTATAGTTATTCAAGACCTAAATCTAATTTTCAAGCTCGTTTTTCATCATATTTTGTGCTTAATGATGAGGAATATGAGATGAAGAAACAAGTTGGAGTCAATTCATTCTTAGAAGGAGCTGACAGGCATAAACATAATAAAGATAAGCACTCCAGAGACCTCTATATTAGGTATTTAAGTAATAATACTGATTTGACACAAGAACAAATAGCAGAATTGGGAGATGTTTCCCCTAGAACTGTCTGGAATGCATTAAATAAGATGAAATATGGTGATGAAGGCACTGAAATGTTGGGTTTATAGTGTTCAAGGCATTGAAATTAGTCAACTAGGCATCCAAAGTAGTAAAAACATAACACTTCATAACACTTTTAAGGGGTTTGGGGCGGTGTGGAAAAATAAAGATGCGGTTTATAGGGGGTAGTTGTTCGGTTAAAGGGGGTTTTCGCAATTTAGGAGGGGCAAAACATTATATTAATACTTAAAAATAGGGCTATTTCTTGATTATTATATGGGGTTGATAGTGTAACTATCCTTAAATAGTTGTTTGATTAAGGGTTTTGTTACTACTATTTGATTTGTTTAGGTGTTTGATTGTTAACTATTGTAAACGAAACATTTATAAACCTAAATAATATATACTTTTATGGGTAACAAAATAAAAACATATAAGATAAAAATAAAGCCAATCAAATATTTAATAGGGGGGGTGTGTTGTTTAAGTAGTTTTATAATTCCCGATTTAAGTTTTGGGTTGGTTTTGGGGTTAATGATTATAAATCCAATTCCCTTAAAATATCAATTAAAACAAAGGTTTGAGAGTTTGGGTGGTGATACTCTTAAATTAAAAGTTGTTTGTGGTTGGTATTTAAATAAATTTAAAAGAAGAGTGAGTAGAGTTTTAAATTCTACTCACCTTGATATTTAAAATGGATAAAGAGGATTTAAAGGTTTTTGATATGAAGGGTATTCCTAAAAATTGGAAAAATGCTGAGAAGTTTAGAAGATGGAGGTTGTTAAGATGAGTAAAGAAAGAAAATGTTTAGTTTGTGAAAGTGAAGTTATTACAGAAGATAATTTAATTTTGGATGATGTTGATACAGAAGAGGAAAGCATAACAATAGATACATATTCTTTATTTTTTTGTGATAAGGAGATTGTTATGACAAGATATAGAAAGTTTAATAATAATCTTGGAGAAATGGAAGAGAGTTTTGAATTTGAAACTAATTTAAGTTTAACAGATGAAGATAAAGACATTATTATTAATTTTTGTTTGGAACAAACAAATAATTAAATTAAAGGAGAATAAATAAGATGGAAGATAAAACAGAATTGAAAATAAGCAAACATGAATTAGATTGCTTAAAAGAATATCAAGAAGCATATAATTATTTATTGGGATATTGGGAAAGTTTTAGTAAAGAACAAAAAAGGCAGATAAATAAAGATTTAAACAAAGTTTTTGTTTTAAATGATGGGGAACAGACAAATAATTAAATTGAAGAAAATAAAATAGAGGATTTAAAATGAAAGAAAGAGATAAATTTAATTTTAAAAAGGAAATACCCAAAAGAATGAAAAAAGGATTTAAAAGTATAAAATTAGTGAAAGGAGGTATAAAAAATGAGTGAAGTATTAAAAGGTTTAGGTAATATAGAATGTAATCGGGAAAGAGAGTTAGCATTAAAAACTTTTAAAATGTTATATGATGGAAGTTTAACAGATTTAGCAGGGAGGTTTTTTGATGTAAAAACAGCAGATATTTATTTTAATACAGGTTCGGGAAATGTATTTTTAAGTGATGAAGATTTTAATGTTATAATGGATAATGGCGAGGGAAAGTTAGATTTGTTTATAAGTTTATCTTATAATGGACATGAGGGTTTTTTAGAAGATTTGTTATTTGATTTAGAAAATGGAAATGTTGGCGAGGAAGATTTAGGGCAGTTATATAATTATTTGAACGAAAAACAAAAAAAGAAATATAAAAAGTATTTTAAAAATATAGAGAAATAGTTTTAATTTTTTTATATTTTTGTTTTTTTTATATTTTTGTTTTTTACAAGTGAAAAAAACACTTAAAAATAAAATGTAAGGGGGTTAATTCCCCCATCATATTCAAAACAATAAAAAGTGGATAGTAAGGAATAACAAAAGACAACAAACAAAAATAACACTTATTACTCATTAGCACTTAACACTTTTTATTGTTTTGTAGGGGGTGGTTTTCATATTTTCCACCCCTACTTTTTTTTAGTAGGTTTTTTATATTAGTGAATACTTTATTTTTTTATGGTTAAAAACAGCACTTTAAAGAGTGATAAAAACCCAAGAGTTTTAAAGGTTTTAGAGCAAACAGGAAAAAGGATTTCTACTGTTCGAGATTTAGGGAGAAAGGCACTTCCCAGCGGAAAAAGAATTTCAAAAACAGGAAAGGTTTATTGGGAAACCCGAAAAAATCGTTCTGATACTCTCCTCACAGATTTATAATTTCAATGCCTTGACTATTTATAATCATACTTATTCTGGATAAAAACCTTCAAGGTACTTACAGGCATTGGGTTCAATGCCTTGAAAAGTTAAAACTATAATCTGAAATATAGCCCCTCCACATCCAATAAGTACTAGAACATCCCCTAGTGAGAAAAACCTTCTAGTGAAGGGTAATTTTATTATGTCTGTTAGGTAGAAACTATTAACTTCATTAGGGTCATCAAAAGAATAGTGTGTCTTAGTTGAATAAGCTATTGAGGTATAAACAGGCATGCGTCCGTGATTGGTTGTTACAGCCATCATGTTACACATTGCCCCAAACATTGTTAAGAATAAAAAGAATACCAAATTAAAGAGTGCTTTTGTTTGTTTGTCCATTTTTGTTTTAGGTAAAAGATAAACTTACTACCCCTTTGTTTCCTTTAGAGCTTGTCTGTTATGTTTATCTTTAATGTTAGTTTTCATTCTTCCCTCCTTTTTTGATTTTAAATAAAAAGGATATGCAAGAAAGATTAAACTTAAAATCAAAAATATTGCTCTGATAAATCCTGCTAAAAAACCAAATAAATAGGATATGCATATTATAAAATACATTTCCCAATCAAAATAATGTAAATATCCTTCTTTCTTTATTTGGTTTTTAATATTTCTATTTAGCATTGTAGGTTTCTCCTAACTTGCGAGTGAGTGAGGGAATTTGGACGAAGTCTTGGAATATTGTTGTTTAAAGAAGTTTCATCGTTAGATGAAATTTGGGAATCTTCAGCAGAAGATTCCTTTAAACTGATATTATGCCGTTTTCCGTTTTCGGAAAATTCCGAAGGAAAGTTCGTGGGGGGAACGATAGTTGAACAATGCTTAGTCATCCTTAATCCCCTCTTTCTTCTTTTTTTCTATCTTAACCTTTAACTGACAAGAGGGACAAGTAACCATTTTTAATTTAGATTTAGTTTCCCATTCGTGTTTGCATTTAGGACATTTTATTTTCATTTTGCATTGCCTGATGTTTTATTTCTAATGGGACTTCTATATCTCTATACTCTTGTAAATTATGTTCTCTTTCAACTTTTCTTTCTATTGTATCTCTAATCTTTTTTTCTTCTTCAAAAAAATGTTTATCCTCTTTTGGAACAAAATATCTATGTTCTCTTTTCCCATTTTCTAAATAACCAAAACTACTCATAATATAAAAAGCAGGTTCGCTGTATCTATTGATTAAGGAGATTGCATAATAAATAGTTCCTTTTGATACTTTTTTCTTTTGCACAGATTTTCTCTTATCTTCTTTTAAATTTAATCTTGCAAATTTTATTATACTATGCTTAAATAATTT
>Ga0272441_10002126_pt1 | contig 40882 bp, 29 predicted proteins | sample SSMProp6N_FD_193582 | JGI IMG/M metagenome (GOLD analysis project Ga0272441, IMG submission 193582) | Marine sediment archaeal communities from Little Sippewissett salt marsh, Falmouth, MA, United States - SSM-Prop-6N | ecosystem: Environmental > Aquatic > Marine > Wetlands > Sediment ...
GCACTCCCCCCCCGTAGTAGGTACGGACATCTCAACCCCCCGAATGGGTAAGCAATCTGCCCGGTTTTGAACTCTTTCTTTCGGGCCGTCGAACCGACGCCGTCTTCCAACGCGGCGTGCCCGCCCGGTAAGATGGCGTCCATGACGGCTCGACGACGGGCGGCTTCCCGATTCGCCTCGACGCGGCGAGATCGAGCCGTGCCGCCCGACCAAGGAGAGACAACATGCCCCCGCGCGTTACGCTGCCGTTGGCGATTCTCACCGTCGCCATGCTGGCCCTCTCCGTCGCCCACGCCGGCGGGGTTCGGAAGCTCACCGTTCCCGATCTCGCCAGGCCCGGCGCCGACGGGTACGTCCGCGGCGAGTTGATCTACCCGCTCGACGACAAGCCCACGCCGCAGTGTCACGCCTCGACGATCGTCGAGACGCCCACCGGCCTCGTGGCCGCGTGGTTCGGCGGCACGCACGAGCGGAACCCGGACGTGGGCATCTGGGTGTCGCGCCACGACGGGAAGGCCTGGTCCCGCCCCGTCGAGGTCGCCCACGGCGTCCAGTCGCCCGAGAAACGCTACCCCTGCTGGAACCCCGTGCTCTTCCGCCCCAAGTCCGGCCCGCTGATGCTGTTCTACAAGGTCGGCCCCTCGCCGCGGGCGTGGTGGGGAATGCGGACAACGAGCACGGACGACGGCCGAACCTGGTCGAAGCCCCGCAAGCTCGGCAAGGACCCGAAGATCGGCCACCTCCTTGGCCCCGTGAAGAACAAGCCGATCCCGCTCGCCGACGGTGCGATCCTGTGCCCGTCCAGCACCGAGCACGACGGCTGGCGGGTCCACTTCGAGCGATCGGCCGACGGGGGCAGAACGTGGGAGGTCATCGGCCCGATCCACGACGGCAAGGAGTTCGGCGCGATCCAGCCGACCCTGCTGACGTACGCCGACGGCCGGCTCCAGGCCGTCTGCCGCAGCACGCGGGGCGTGGTCGCGCAGAGTTGGTCCGCCGACGGGGGCAGGACGTGGAGCAAGATGAGGGCCACGCCCTTGCCCAACCCCAACGCCGGGCTCGACGGCGTGACGCTTGCCGACGGCCGGCAACTGCTGGTGTACAACCACACGACGCGGGGCGGGGGCTTCCCGTCCGGGCGGAACCTGCTCAACGTGGCGGTCTCGGCGGACGGCAAGGCCTGGGAGCCCGTCCTGACACTGGAGCGGGCCCGGGGCGAGTTCTCCTACCCCGCCGTCATCCAGGGGCGGGACGGTATCATCCACGTCACCTACACGTACCTGCGGCGCTCGGTCAAGCACGTCGTGCTCGATCCGACAAAGATCAAACCGTAGCCCGCGTTTGCCGAAGCTGGCCTGCGGCGAGGAGAGATGGAATGTCTGTACGCCTTGGGATCGTCCTGTTGCTTCTTCCGGCCGTGCCCGCGGCCGCGGACCTTGAGCGGGTGCAGTACAACCACCCGGGGCTGGTGGTGGACCTGGGCGTGGGCCTGTGGGCCTGGCCCCTGCCGATGGACTGGGACGGCGACGGCGACCTCGACCTGATCGTCTCCTGCCCCGACGTGCCCTACAGGGGGACGTATTTCTTCGAGAACCCCGACGGGAAGGCGAAGATGCCCGTCTTCAAGCGGCCGGTGCGGGTCGGGTCGATCGGCGGGAGCGTTCGCGTCTGCACCGTCGAGGGCCGCCCGCGCGTCCTGGGGCCCGGCAAGGAATGGGTGGGCTTCCTCGGCAAGGGGTTCGAGGCCACGCGGCCGGTCCACACGACGTCCGCGGTTCACAAGGCTCTCGGCCGGGTGCGGTTCAACTTGTGGCAGTACGTGGACTTCGACGGCGACGGCGCGGCGGACCTCGTGGTCGGCGCGGACGACTGGGGCGCGTACGGCTGGGACAACGCCTTCAACGCGAAGGGCGAGTGGACGCGCGGCCCGCTGCACGGGACCGTGTACGTCCTCCGCAACGAGGGGACGACGGCGAAGCCCTCCTACGCCGCCGCGCGGAAGCTCTCGGCCGGCGAGAAGCCGATCGACGTCTACGGGCTGCCCTGCCCGTGCTTCGCGGACTTCGACGGCGACGGCGACCTGGACCTGGTCTGCGGGGAGTTCCTCGACGGCTTCACGTACTTCCAGAACACGGGCACGCGGACCCGGCCGCGCTACGCGCCCGGTCGGCGGCTGACGCACGCGGGCCGGCCGCTGACGATGGACCTCCAGATGATCACGCCGACGGCGATCGACTGGGACGCCGACGGCGACGCCGACCTGGTCGTCGGCGACGAGGACGGGCGGGTGGCGCTGGTCGAGAACACGGGCGAGGCGGCCGGGGGCATGCCGCGATTCGCCCCGCCGCGGTACTTCCGCCAGGAGGCGGGCGATCTGAAGTTCGGCGCGCTGGTCACGCCGGTCAGCTTCGACTGGGACGGCGACGGCGACGAGGACCTGATCTGCGGCAACACCGCGGGGTACGTGGGCTTCCTGGAGAACCTGGACGGGGGCGACCCGCCGCGGTGGGCCGCGCCCGTGCGGATCGAGGCCGGCGGCGAGGTCCTGCGTATCCAGGCCGGGCCCAACGGGTCCATCCAGGGGCCCTGCGAGGCCAAGTGGGGCTACACGACGCTGAGCGTGGCCGACTGGGACGGCGACAAGCTGCCGGACCTCGTGCTCAACTCGATCTGGGGCAAGGTCCTCTGGTGCCGCAACGTCGGGACGCGGGGGCGCCCGAGGCTCGCCCCGGCCCGGCCGGTGAAGGTGGCATGGGTCGGCCCGCCGCCCAAGCCCGCGTGGAACTGGTGGGACCCGAAGCCCGGCGAGCTGGTCACGCAGTGGCGGACCACGCCCGTCGCGGCCGACTGGGACGGCGACGGGCTCTGCGACCTGGTCCTGCTGGACCACGAGGGGTACCTGGCGCTGTTCCGGCGGGCGCGCGTCGGCGGGAATCTCCTCCTCCGGCCGGGAGAGAGGATCTTCCACGCCGGCGCGGGCCCCTTGCGCCTGAACGCCCGCTCGGCCGGGCGAAGCGGGCGGCGAAAGCTGTGCCTCGTCGACTGGGACGGCGACGGGAGGCGGGACCTGCTGGTCAACTCCCGCAACGTGGACTTCTTCCGCAACGCCGGCGAGGGCGAGGGGAAGGTCGTCTTCGAGGCGCGGGGCGCGCTGGCGTCGCGCCGGCTCGCGGGCCACACCACCAGCCCCACCACCGTGGACTGGGACGGCGACGGCACGCGGGAGCTGCTCGTCGGCGCGGAGGACGGGTGCTTCTACCACCTGGCCAAGCCCGCCGCCGCGGAGGCCGTCGAGCGGGGCGGCGTGCGCGTCGAGGGCTGGGGCTTCGAGCCGGCCGTGCTCAAGACCGGCGGGCGGGCGTTCCGCAACCGCACGTACACGTGGTACGGCGTGCCGAAGGCGCTCGACGGCTGGGCCTACACCCGCACGTCGGGCGGCGAGGCGGCGTCGATTACGGTCTCGGCCGGGCGCGACGCGACGGTCCACGTCGCGACGGGGCCGTCCCGCACCGCCGCGGACCTCGCCGGCTGGGAGAAGGCCGGGGGCATGGCGTTCGGCTACACCGACAAGGGCCGGACGCCCATGCAGGTCTACCGCCGCGCCCTGAAAGCGGGCCAGCGCGTGGTCGTTCCCCAGGGCAACTGGACCGGCACGCTGGTCCTCCTGCCCCCGGACGGCGCGAAGAACAAGTGAGGCGCCTTCCGACGGGATCTCGCGGGCCCTTCCCGTACGCGCGGCGGGTGGGCATGCTCGACCGACGCGGGAGATGCCTGCGGGGTGCGTAGGAGGCCGCCGCCCGGCCGGCTCACCACTTCCTGCGGCAGAGTTGGATCGGCAGGCCCCAGGGGTCGCGAAGCGTCACCAGGTACGAGCCGCCGTCGAGGTGGACGTCCTCGACGAACGTCGCGCCGGCGGCGACGAGCCGTTCGGTGTCCGCGCCCGGGTCGTCCGACACGAACGCCACGTGCAGCACCAGCGGCGACTGGGTTGCGTACTCGGGCACGAGGACGGTGTCATTGCGGTAGATCTCGAGCAGGACGTTCCCGCCCGAGTCGGCCAGGAAATGCGTGTAGGGCGGCTCGTCCAGCCCGGAGGCGACCCGCATGCCCAGGTGCTCGACATACCAGCGAGCCATCCCGACGGGGTCGGGCACGTTCATCGCGAAATGCTCGATTCTCATGAGAGGTCCTCGCAAGCCGCGGGCCGCTCGTCAGCGCTCGCCGAAGCACCGCAGCGTCCCGTCGGCGGTGGACAGGTACAGGCGCCCGCGGGCGACCGCCATGCCGTCGTAAATGGGGGCGGCGTCGAGGGCGCGCTCGGCGAGTTTCTTGCCGTCGTCGGTCCGCAGCGCCGTCAGCACGCCGCCGCGCCGGCCCTCGTAGACGGCCCAGGGGTCCTTCGGGTCCAGCACGTCCGGCGTGCCCGCGCAGAGCAGCGTCTTGCCGGCGACGGCCATCGCCGTGACGCGAACCGGCATCGCCAGCGACCACCGGGTCTGCTTCCGCCTCGGCCAGCGCGTCGTCACCGGCTGGGCCCGCTTGCCGGGCTTGCGGCTCGGCGGGGGCGTGCGGTCCGCCGCGACCACTTGATAGGCGTTCGTGCCGGGCTGGATGAACTGCCCGTGCCCGCGCGACACGTGGACCCGCACCGCGTAGACGCCCTCGGCGTCGTGGACCAGCAGTTCGCCCTGGTCCCGGCCGTCGAGCAGCCAGACCGTGCGGTTGAACCACGAGTGGTCGAGCAGCCCGGCCGTCGCGCCGACGCGGCGCCCCCAGCCGACGGACGGTTTGCCGGGCCCGAAGACGCGAAGGTGACGCAGGTGCACGCCCTCGCCCTCGGCGACGAGCAGGTCGGACGTGACCCCCGTGTCGCCGCTCTGGTTGCGCCCGATGTCCACGGGCATGTCCTGGCGGTAAGCGATCCGCCGCCGGGCGAGCGCCCTGCCCGTCGCCGCGTCGAGGCAGACCGCGACGATGCCGCCGTCCAGGAACGAGCTCCGCCCCGCCGTCGCGTACGCCTTGCCCTCCCGCACGAGCACGCTGCCGTGTACCGGCCAGGCGGACTCCAGCCCGCCGCGGTCCACGACGAGCCGCTCGGCCGGGGCGGCGCGGAGACGCCACGCCAGGGCCCCGTCGCTCAGCCGCAGGCAGTACACCCAGCCGCCGCGGCAGCCGAAGATCGCCCGTCCCCGCCAGACGGTCGGCGGGGTGTCCACGCGGCCGGCGGCCACGTAGCTCCACCGGGGCCGGCCCGTCTCGGCGTCCAAGGCGTGGACGGTACGGGCGTCGACGGCGGCCACCAGCGCCAGGCCCTCGGCGACGACCGGCGCGGTGATCCGCCCGCCGGGCAGCGCCGTCTTCCACGCCGGTTTGAGCTTCGCGGGCGCGGGCCCGGCGGCGCAGCCGGTGCGCTCGGGATCGTGACGGTACGTCGGCCAGTCCATCGATTGCGGATTGGGGGTCTGAGAAGTGCCATTTGAGATCGGGTCGAAGGCCGGGCCTTTCACTGGGCCTGACGGGGCCGGGTCGGCGTCCGCCTTCGGCGTCTCCGGCGCGAGGGCGTAGAAGCCGTTGAGCTTCGACGTGATGTAGCAGTCGCACGGGTGCGGCGTGGAGTACAGCAGGCCGTTGCAGGGCATCACGCCGTACCGGCACGCGCCGCGGACCCAGTGGTTGCGGTTCGCGGCCCCCGACGCCCAGTCCACGAACTCCACCCCGCGGTAGCTCATCAGCAGGTACCGCTCCGTGGCCTTGTTGCGGTAGCAGCGGTGGTGGTGGCCGTTGTCCAGGGCCTTGACCGTCGAGAGCCGGCGCTTCTCGACCCCGGCCAGCGGGTCCAGGCCGACGATCGACATCTCCTCCTTGTCGTGCACCCACACCAGCCCGCCGGTGACGAAGACGTCCGGCACGCAGAAGTGCCCCCAGTTGCCGCAGCGGTACTCCCACAGCGGCTCGCCCGTCTTCGTCGCGTACGCCGTCAGCCGCGCCTTGATCACCCGCCAGCCGATTCGCTTCTGGATCGGCTCGAGCTGGCAGAGCAGGACCGCCTTCTCGCTGGCCACCAGCGTGCACATCTCCGACATGCGGTGGTGGTAGCGGCTGGTGTAGTCCGGGCTCTTCGGGCGGGGGGACCGCCACAGCCGCCGGCCCGTCCGCAGGTCCAGGCCCACCACGGCGTCGCCGTCCAGCAGGAACACCCGCTCGCCGAGGGCGGCCAGCAGCAGGTGGGTCGCCCGCTCCAGCGGCCCGGTCTTCGTGCTGTTGCCAACGTAATCCCCCCCCGTCCACAGTTGCCTGCCCGTCTCGGCGTCCAGCACGGCGATGCGCTTCCGCACGGGCGGCTTGTCCTTCACATCGCCCGGCCCCTGCGGCTGCTTGTTGATCGAGAGGACCAGCAGGCCGTCGTGGTAGAGGACCTCGTCGGTGCGTTTCGTGTTCTCGTAGGTCCGGACGACCTCCCCGGTGGCGGCGTCCAGGGCGGTCAGCTCGGCGTTGTAGCCCAGCGTCACGTAGACCCGCTCGCCGACGGCGACGAGCCGCTTGGGCACGTTGTTGGGCTGGTTGAACCGCTCGTTCCAGACCGTGCTCCAGGCCTGCCAGCCCCAGTCGGGCATCGGCCGGCGCCACAGCTCCATGCCGTTGAACGCGTCGCGGGTCGTCAGGGACCACTTGTCCGGGGCCGTGCCGGCCATCGCGGGGGGGGCCTCGTCCACGATCGTGAAGACGCGCCCGCCGGCGGAGACCATCGCGCTGACGGAGGGCACGGCGTTGTGGTGCCGCGACCAGAGCGGCCCGGCCCGCCACTGGACCCGCCGCGGCGGGCCGACCGTCTCGTCCTTGCCCACCGCGTTGCCGCTCGGGCCGTGCAGCCAGTGCGTCCACTCGCCCAGGGCCCGCGGGCGCGGCTTGACCGTTTTTCGCCACTCGCCCTGCTGCTTGACGTAGGCCACCCCCTCCGGCGCGAGCACGCGCAGCACCTCGGACATCGCCACGCCGCGCAGGTCCTCCGCGACGAGCAGGTTCACGAGGTTGGCCGCGTACGGCAGCCGCGGGCCCGACAGGACGTCCACGCTCACCGGCCCGTAGAGCCCTTCCGAGCGGAGATGCTCCCGCGCCCCGGCAACGTGCTTCGCGTCGGCGTCCAGGCCGTGGACGAGGTATCGCCCGCCCGACCGCAGGGCCGCCGTCAGCCGCCCGTCGCCGCAGCCGAGATGAACGACCAGCCCGCCCCGCACGCCCGTCGCCTTCCGGATCGCCCGCGCGAGGTTGGCCTCCGCCGCCCGCGCCGGCACCGCGCCGAGCAGAAGACCCGCCAACAGGACAAGCACACCAGACGAACCGTGACGCGGCTTCATTTCTATCTCCGTTTGGACTGCGAAATCACCGCATGCCGGGCCGGGAGAGGATCAGTCCGCTTCCTCGGCCAGGCAGCGTTTGTACTCGCCGGCGCGGACGATCTCCCGGATGTCGTCCGGCCCGTCGAGGTCGCGGGCGGTCTCGATCCAGTAGCACCCGATCATGTCCAGGGCATGCACATCGCCGGCGTTGACCACGGGAAGCCCGTGCGCCTCGGCCAGCTTCAGTGCCTTGACGCCCTGGCGGGCGCTCTGGTTGCAGGTGCGATATTCGAGGGCGTCGGGCAGGAAGCCGCGGCGGATCATGTCCGCGGCGTCGGGCCATCGGCAGGGATGGGCCAGGACGGTCAGGTGGCCCTCGTCGCGGGCCTTCTCGAGCACCGCGCCGGCGTTCTGGAGGCCCTTCTTGGCGAGCTCGACGTACTCCACGTCCGTCGTGCCCAGCACGAGCAGGTGCTGGAAGGAGTACAGCTCGCCGACACTGACCTCGATGCCCGGGAAGATCCGAAGCTGCGGGAACTTCTCGCGGAGGGCGGCCAGCTCCTGCTCGGGCCAGGGCCAGTCGTGCTCGGTGATGTAGACGGCCTCGTACCCGCACGCGATCAGGCGCCGCATGACGTCGGAGGGGGAGTGGACGGCACAGCCGCTGTACCGGCTCGTATGGAGATGCAACTCAACTTTCACTACGTGTACCTGCTTCCTGCTGGAGGGCCCCCTCCGCGAACCGTCGCATTGTACCGCCCCGCTTCGTCCGATCCATGCCCCGATCCCGGCGGCCGACCCGTGGCCCGCGCGTCGGGCGCTACGTCCCCTCGGGCTCGGACGCATCGAAGGCCACCGCCTGGACCATCCAGTCCTTGCCCAGCCAGAGCCCGACGACCTCCACCTGCGGGTAGCGAGCCCGTAGAAACGCCGTCGCCCGGGCGAGCTGGTCGCGCTGGGCCGCCTCGTCCGCGGGGTTGCCCGCGCAGTCGTGGTGTGCCACCAGGCCGATGCCCCGGCTGCCGTGCTTGTCCAGGGAGATCGCCACGCGCCGGCAGATGGACTCCACGGCCGCGGGATCGTCCCGGTCGGCCAGAATGCGAACCGGCGCGGGCTCGGTGACCGAGTCGACGTGGTTCGCGCCGAAGTGGCGCCGGAGGAACTCGATGACGGGCAACTGCGTTCGCCCGTCCATGCAGTTGATCGCGGTGCAGAAGCTCACGGTGTGGTCTCCGCTGTTGTCCTAACCTGTCTTCTGGATTCCGCACGAGCATGGACCGCGTGACCCTATGCTCAAGATGGTATCAGTCGCGGGGCAAACCGCAACCGCCGTCACTACGGCGCGGCGGCCGCCGGCTTGCTCTTTGGACCTACGATGGAGACGCCGCCCGGGGGCGCGTCCGGGTGGAGCGTTTCCCACACGCCTTCGAGAATGTACGCGGAAGCGTCGTCCGGATGGAGGAACCACTTGTTGGCGTCGAGCCCCGCGCGGATTGAGCACGACCGCATCAGCGCGGTATTCCCGCTCCACAGCCCGAATTCGTTGCGTATCCCGGTGCCCCATCCGTGGTGGAACTGGATCATGTCCAGCTTGGTGGGCACGGCCCGGACCGTGCGGCGATCCCTCTCGCTCAACCCCGCGACGATTCGGGCAACGGCCTGCTCGTAGGTCTTCGGCAAGGGGACGTTGGCATCCTCGGCACGCGAACGGGAGATCGGCGAGGGCTTGGGCAAGCTGCGGGGAGGACGCTCTTCCTTTGTGCAGCCCGCGATTGCCACGGCAAGTAAGGCCAGGGCCGCTCGTTCCATCCGCCAGGTCATGTCGGTCCCTCGAACGCGGCGACTTCCCATCGCCGCCTACGGAAACAAACGCTCCAGCAGTTCGGTACGGGTCAGGCCGGCATGGGTGGCAACGTCTCGGAGGATGCGAGAAAGCGTCCCTACCTTGATCGGCGAATGGTCGGGGATGGTCACGTGGTGTTCCGGTTCGGCGGATCGCGTCAGGCGGATGTGGCTGCCGACCTGACGCGAAACCGCGTACCCAAGGCGCTCCAGCGCTTGGGCCAGACTCCTCCCGGACACGTCCCTCGGCAGCCTCACAGGGCGAAGACCTCATCCCGCGTCACGTGCAGGCGGATCAGCTTGGGGCGTTCGGGCTCGTCGAAGTGGCACGCAACGGCCTCGCGGATGTTGGTGCGAAGCTCGTCGATGGACTCCCCTTCGGTGAAGATTGACTCCCCCAGGGCTCGGGCGTTGTACCCGCCGTCCGGGTCTTCTTCCACGACAAAAACCAGTTCTGTCATGCTCGGCACTCCAACCAGCCTCGCCCTGATTATACCCGCACCCGACGCGCGACGGACCCTAGAACTCCGCGCTGCGGGGGGTCCGCGGGTAGGGGATCACGTCGCGGATGTTGGCCATGCCCGTGGCGAACTGGACCGTCCGCTCCAGGCCCAGGCCGAAGCCCGCGTGCGGGACCGACCCGTACCGCCGCAGGTCCACGTACCACCAGTAGTCCTCGACGGTCATCTCCTGCTGTTCCATCCGGTCGGTCAGCACGTCGAGGCGGTCCTCGCGCTGCGAGCCGCCGATGATCTCGCCGATCTTCGGCACGAGGACGTCCATCGCGCGGACGGTAAGCCGGCCGGCGGCGTCCGGCTCGTTGACCCGCATGTAGAACGGCTTGATGCTCGCCGGGTAGTCCGTCAGGATCACCGGCTTCTGGAACGTCTCCTCGGTGAGGTAGCGCTCGTGCTCCGTCTGGAGGTCGCAGCCCCAGTCAGCGGGGTACTCCCACTGGCGTCCGGCCTGGGCGAGAATGTCGATGGCCTCGGTGTACGTCAGGCGCTCGAAGTCGCTCTCCGCGACGTGCCGCAGCCGGTCGATCACGCCCTTGTCCACCCACTTGTTGAAGAGCTGCATGTCCTCGTCGCAGCGGTCCAGCACGGCCGAGAAGACGTGCTTGAGGAACGCCTCGGCCAGGTCCATGTCGTCGGTCAGGTCGGCGAAGGCCATCTCCGGCTCGACCATCCAGAACTCCGCCAGGTGCCGCGGCGTGTTGGAGTTCTCCGCGCGGAACGTGGGCCCGAACGTGTAGACGTTGCCCAGCGAGCAGGCGTACGGCTCGACCTCGAGCTGGCCCGAGACGGTCAGGTACGTGGGCTTGGCGAAGAAGTCGCGGGACCAGTCCACCTTGCCGTCCTCGTCGCGCGGCGGGTCCTCGGGGTCCACCGTCGTCACGCGAAACAGCTCGCCCGCGCCCTCGCAGTCGCTCGCGGTGATGATCGGGGTGTGGACGTACAGGAAGCCGTGCCGCTGGAAGAACTCGTGGACGGCCGCGCAAATCTCGTTCCGCACGCGGGCGATCGCGCCGAACGTGTTCGTCCGCGTCCGCAGGTGGGCCTGGGTCCGCAGGAACTCGAACGAGTGCCGCTTCGGCTGGATGGGGTACTGCTCCGCGTCGGCCTTGCCGAGCAGGCGGACCGCGTCGGCGTGGACCTCCACGCGCTGGCCCTTGGCGGGGCTCTCGACAAGCGTCCCGGTCACGACGGCGGAGCACCCGGCCGTCAGGTGGACGATCTCGCCGTCGTAGTTGCCCAGCTTGCCGTCGGCGACGACCTGGAGCGTGGCGAGGCACGAGCCGTCGTTCAGCGTCAGGAAGCTGAAGCCCCCTCCGCTGGTGCGGAGCGTCCGCACCCAGCCTCCCACGGTGACCGTCTCGCCGACGGCGACGTCCTTCAGCACATCTCGAATCAACGTACGTTTCATGTCCCTTCTCCTGGCGAGTATGATCCGGGCGGGCCCGGCGCGTGTCAACCGGCGCCCCGCGGAACCCGCTCGGCACGGGCCGGTTTCACGTCGTGACGGCCGCACACTCAGTCAAGGAACTGTCGATGCGTCGAGTGACCTTCCCCGTTGCGCTGGCGGCGTGCCTGGCGGCCTGCGGGCCGGCGGGGGCGCTGATCAACCCGGAGTACACGCCCGTGGACCTCGTCCGCCAGTCGGAGGTGATCCTGCGGCTGGAGCTCTCCCCGCCGGACGCGAAGGGCGCGCTGGGCGTGCAGGTCGTCGAGGCCCTGGAGGGCCAGGCGCCGGCGAATCTCGCCCTCGTCGCGGACCTGCGCGAGAAGCTCGTGAAGGACGCGTTGGCGAGGGCCTTCGCCGGCGGGAAGAAGGCCGTGCCCGCGCTGCTGTTCCTCGGCGATCACTCCGCCGCGAAGGGCGAGGCGGCCGCGGCGGCCGGGCCCGCACAGACGGTCGGCGTGCTGCACCTGCGGATCGAGCGGGCCGGCGACGTGTCGCGGTGGCTGGGGGTGTACAAGGGCGCGGGCGGGTCGTTCGCCGTCGGGACCGACCCGTTGGACATGAAGGCCGTCTGGGCCGGCAGCAACGGGCAGTTGCTGCGGGCGGTGCGGTATATCCGGTCGGATTACCGGGCGGACATGCCCGTGACCGCGGGCGTCGCCTGGGGCGGCGAGGCGAGGCTCGGCACGGTCGAGGGCGCCGTCGGCGGGGCGCGGGCGATCGACCCGGACGGCTCGGGCAAGCCGCTGCTGTTCATCGCGGCGGCGGGGGGGGACCGGCTCTACGCGCCGCAGCCCGGCCGGAAACTCGCGGACGTCACCGCGCAACGCAAGCTGACTACGAGATCGCGGCACTTCGCCTGGGGCGACTTCGACGGCGACGGCCGGGCGGACCTGGCGTCCTCGGACGGCAAGACGCTGTCGGTGGCGAGGGGGCGGGCGGACGGCACGTTCGCCGCGCCGGCGGTCGTAGGCGGGTTCGGCCTGGCCCCGATCGGCCTGTGCGTCGCGCCCGCCGAAGGCCGGGCTGCCCTGCTGGTCAGCACGCCGGCCGAGCCGCTGCTCGTGACGATGGGCCAGGCCGGCAAGCCCGCCCGCGTGCCGCTGCCCAAGCCGGCCGGGGGCTACACGCCCCTGGGCGAGGCCGGGCCGTGCGTCGTGGCCGACTTCGACGGCGACGGCCGGGCCGACGTGCTCCAGCCGGCGGCCAAGGGAACGCTGCTGTACCGCCCGACGGCGGGGGGGGCGTACGCCGCGGGCGTTGCCGTCGCCGCGGGCCTCGGCGTCCGGCCGAGCGAGGTCGCCGTCGGGGACTTCGACGCCGACGGCCTGCTGGACTGCCTGCTGACGTGCCGCAAGAGCTGCGGCATCCTGCACAACCTCGGCGGGGGACGGTTCCGCGAGACGCTCGACGAGGCCGGCGAGGTCGTCTACAACACCCAGGGCCTGGCGGACGGCTCGGCCCTGCTGGACCTCAACAACGACGGCCGCCTCGACATGGTTCTGACCCGCCACAACACCCCGCTGCAACTCTACTTCAACCGGGGTTTCGCGTGCTTCGGCTACGCGGTCGACCTGGAGCTGAAGCGCAGCGACCTCGCCTGTGCGCGCAGCGTGGACCGGGGCCAGCAGGCGGCGCCGGCGGCGGACTTCGACGGCGACGGGGCGGAGGACCTGGCCGTCGTGGCCGCCAACGGGGAGGCGTGGGTGCTCTTCCGCGACGCGGCCGGGGGCGCGGCGCTGGGTCTGACGGTCTCCCTGCCCGCCGGCGCGCCGGGGCCGGCGGTCGTCTCGGCGGCGGACCGCAAGCGCTCGCTGGGCGCGCGCCTGCTGACCCCCGGCGGCAGCGTGGTATTCGGCAAGGTCGGCAAGGGCCCGTTGGACGTGACGTGGCGGCTGTCCGGCGGCAAGCCGCAACGCCGGCGCGTCCTCGTAATCAAGCCGACGCGGTTCGTCCTGCCGATGGACGGGCAGTAGCATGCCTCGCTGGCTGATCGTGGCGGAGATCGTGGGCGTCGCGGCCTGTGCGGCGCTGCTGGCCTATCGCTGGTGGCTCGTGCCCGAGCCGTCCGCCGGGTCGCCCGCCGGCCCGCGCCCGCCCTTTGCCGTCCGCTGGACGACCCGGCCCCTGGGCGCCCTGTCCCGGCCGAGCGTGAAGGTCTGTAAGGCCGCCCACGTCCTGAGCGTGTTCGACGGCGAGCGGTGCGTCAAGAGCTACCGGGCGGCCGTGGGGGGCGGAAAGGGGGATAAGGTCCGCGAGGGCGACCGCTGCACGCCGGAGGGGGAGTTCACCGTCTGCCTGAAGAACCCCGACAGTGACTACGTCCTGTCGTTGGGCCTGAGCTACCCCAACGCCGAGGACGCTGCCCGGGGCCTGCGCGACGGGCTGATCGACCGGGCGGAGCACGGCGCCATCGTCCAGGCGATCCGCGGCGGCGACTGCCCGCCGTGGAAGACGGCCCTCGGCGGGGAGATCATGATCCACGGCTGCGGCGCGGGGCGGGACTGGACGCTCGGCTGCATCGCCCTGGACGACGACGACATCCGGGAGCTCTACCCCGCCCTGCCGTTGGGGACGCCCGTGACCGTCCTGCCGTGAGGAGGACGTGTGTGTACGTGGCACGGGCATCTTGCCCGTGCGTCGCAGGGGCGTCTCGCCCCTGCTCTGCTGCCCATGCCACGATCCGGCCGGGCAGCCCGCGCACGCGCGGGCGCACGGCCCATCTTGACCGTTTCGGCAAGTGGCCGTACACTGGAAGTTCCACGGAGAGACGGCCTTCCCGACAGGGCCGGAGGGAAGCGCAGGTGATATTCGTTCGATGCCCACGGTGCGGACGCACGTTCGGTGCGGAGCAGCCGCCGGAAGACGGTCTGGCCCGCTGTCCGCGCTGCCACCAGGCCCTGCGCCTGCGTGAGAAGACCCCCGACGACGCCCCACCGAGGCGGCGGCGAGGACCGTCCCGCAAGCTCGTCCTGTTCGTGGCCCTCTCCGTCCTCGTCGGGGCGGGCGTCCTGGTGGCACGGAAGGTCTTCCGCAGGCCTCGCGAGGGACCAGCCAAGACCGCGCCGCCACCGCCGGCTGCCGCGGAGACCGTGCTCGAATTCCAACGGCACCGCGCACGGCGGGCGGCCCATGGAACGCGGCGGCTCGAGCCCCCCAAGCTCTTCGCCCGGGCGTCCCCCGCCGTCGTGAGCATCACCGCGTTGAACGCCCGCCGAGAGCGGATCTCCCAGGGCTCGGGGTTCCTGGTCTCCCCCGACGGGTGGGTCGTCACCAACTACCATGTCATCCGGGCCGCCAGCGCGGCGACCGTCAGGTTGGAAGACGGCGCGGAGCTTCCGGCTGCGGGCGTCGGGGCCGTCGACCCGGAAGGCGACCTCGCGCTGCTGAAGGTACAGGGCCGGCGCCTGCCGTTCCTGGACGTCTCCGACCGCCTGCCGCCGAAGATCGGCACGCAGGTCTTCGCGATCGGCAACCCGAAGGGGCTGAAGAACACGTTCAGCAACGGGCTGATCAGCGGGCACCGCCGGGAGGGTCTGCTGGACATCCTCCAGACGACCGCGCCGATGAGCCACGGCTCCAGCGGCGGGCCGCTGCTGACGGACCGGGGGATGGTGGTCGGCGTGAACGCCCGCATCCGCGCGGGCGGGCAGAACCTGAACTTCGCCATTCCGGCCGGGCGGATCTTCGAGCTGCTGCGCCAGGCGAGCGAGCCGGAAGGCCTCGTCTCCCTCGCGGACCTCGGCGGGACGCGGATCCCCAAGGACGCCACCGGCCGGCTGGACCGGGCGTGGGCGGCCATGGAAGAGGGGGAGTGGGAAGAGGCGCGGGAGCTGCTGACCCGCCTGGCGCGGGCCCACGAGACCAGCGCGGAGGTCTGGCTGGCGCTGGGGCACTACAACCGCAGGACGGGCCTGTATCGCTCGGCGGTGAAGGCCTTCGAGCAGGCGCTGACGCTGAAGGACGATTACGTCGAGGCGCATTACGGCATCGGCCTGACCTACCTCGATCAGTGGCAGCGGCAGGAGATCCTCCGCGACCCGTTCAAGTCAGCGGAGATGGCCCAGCGGGCGAGGCAATACCTCCAGAAGGCCGCCGACCTCGACCCCGCCGGACGTGTCGGGCGACTGGCCCGCGCGGCGATTCACAAGCACTGGCCGAAGTACAACCCCGACGACAAGGACGCCTGAGCATGTACCTCAACCGGATGACCGCTTCATCCGGTCGTTTCCGCAGCCCGAAGGGCGTTTGTCGGTAGCCTCGGGCGCGAGCCCGTGGTGGGGGGCCACACCCGACCAGAGCCCCCGGAGAGGGCGACTGGAATCCTCGCGCGGTCTGTGGGCCTGCATGGCCCCGTTCCGGGGGATCACTTGCCCGACGAGCGCCCGGCCCGCACGGCGGCGGCGACTTCGGCGGCGGCGGCGTAGACCCGCGCGACGAGGGGCTGGAGGTCGCTGCCCCGGGCGCCGACGGCCCGGCCCGTTCGGAGCGTGCCGACCAGCTCGTCGATGGCCCGGTCGCAGCGTTGCGCGAGGGTGCTGGGCGGCGGCTGGGTCGCCGCCGGCACGCGCAGGCCGCCCGGGCGAAACGTGCCGACCACCTTGCCCTTCCGCTCGTGCCCGCGGAACGTCCCGGTGAACGTCCCGGCGTAGGCCTCGCCCGTGCGGGTCAGATCGAGGGTGTACCGCCCCTGCCCGCCCTTGACCCAGCGATCGTCGTGGACGGTAACTCGCACGTCGTAGCGCTCGCCGGCTTGGGCGGGCAGGGCCCGCGCCTCGGCGGCGTGGTCGGCAATGTTGTACGTCGGCGCGTGCGACAGGGCCTGAAGCGTGCCGTCGCGCCGGTACAGCGTGACCTCCAGGTCGCGGGGCACCATGCGGTCGGGGTGGGACTTGTCGCGGCTCTCGCGGACCAAGGCGCCGGAGAGGAACAGCTCGATCGCGTCGTAGCGTCGCTCGGCCGGGGGCTGGAGCGTCCGCAGGCCCCGCTCGATCGCCCGGATCGCCTCGCAGTCCTGGAGGCCCTCGCGGAGCATCTCGTACTGGACGGTGGCGACGGCCCCGTCCGGTCCCGGCGCGGCGACGGCCCGCGGCGTGCCGCCCACCATGTTGCCGAAGTGCACGTACGTGTTCAGGGCGCTGCGCCGCGTGCCGTCGGGCTCGGCGTAGGTCCAGTAGTCCACGCCCTTCCAGCAGATGCCGTCGTAGCCCGACCCGCGGACGGTCACGGCCGCCAGGCCCCGGTACGTCAGCGGGTTGGAGCCGACCCTGTCGCGGGCGTTGCACGTGACGGGGTGGTCGGCCAGCGTCTCCCGCGCGTTGCCCACGCGCCGGGCGATCTCCAGGTAGCCGACGACCATGCCGTTCGGCTGGGTCCGTTTCAGCGTGCTCGCGCCCCACTTGGGGCAGCCCGTGCCGTGCGTCAGGACGCGCCACTCCGCGTACGGGGCGACCTTCGCGAAGAACGCGACCGTCTCCGCGCTGGGCCAGGTGTCGCCGGACGTGCCCACCAGGATGCGCGTGTCGGTCCAGCCGAGCTTGCGGACGGTCTCGCGCACGCCGTCCATCACCGCCCGCCACAGCCGCTCCGTGCCCGGCCGGCCGTACATCGGCAGCTCGATCCCCACGAGCTTCTCGCCGCGCAGCGCCTGGACGGGGATCGTCTCCGCTCGCCGCTCGCCCTTGCCGCCGTCCCGGCCGAAGCCGCGGTAGTACATCCCGTACGACCAGACGTTGACGGACAGGAACCGCGGCGCGGCGGCGCACTCGTCGTACAGCGCCAGGTACCTCCGGAGGAAGCGAAGGTCCGGCACGTAGGCGTCGCCGGCCTTGCGAAAGACGATCAGCGGGTCGTCGCCGAAGACGCTCCGGGCCACCGCCGAGACGCCCAGCACGTGATTGCCCGCCTGACCCATCAGCACCAGCGACGGCCTCATCCGCCGGAAGTGCTCGTCCGACCAGAGCGGGACCTTGTAGTGCCCCGCGACGGACTGCGGCGACTGGAGCAGGTTTACCCACGTTCGCCATTGGCCCGGGTCCGGCAGGCGAAAGTTCGGGACGGTCAGCTCGATCGGCACGTCCCTGCGGACGGGCCCGCGAACGGCGAGCCGCCCGGCGTACGTGCCCGGCGCGGCCGAGGGAGGGACCGCCACGGTCACCCAGACCGGCTGGACGCGGGCGCCGTCGACGGGGGCGTTCAGCAGCGGCACGAACGGCGCGCCCAGCCGGGCGTAGCGCACCCGCACCGCCGAGGCCGGGATGACCGCCCCGCCGGGGCCGGTCAGCTCGCCCGCCGATGCCGACAGGCCCGAGAACCCCGCCGCCGCGCCGACCACCACCTGCCCGCTGGCCACGCCGTGGATCGGCGCGATCAGGCGGATCGGCCGCAGCGTCGCGAACGCGTCGCCGGGCGTGTCCGGGCGGAGGTGCTGGAGCGGGTCGGCGTTCCACACGAGCACCGCTCCCCCGGCCGGGAGACCTGCGCCCACGCCCGAGCCCGCCGGGGCCGTCAGCCGCGCCCCTTCAAAGCCGGCCGTGTCCCACAACCGCCCGCCGACGCGCGGCAACTCCGCGGGCAGCCGCGTGCGATGAACCTCGATCGCCAGGACGTTCGTGCCCGTGCGCAGGGCGGCGGGGGGGCAGTCCACGTTCAGCTCGCGCCCCCGGGCCGCATAACGCCCCGCCAACTCCGCCGGCGGGGCCTTCGTGCCGTACTCCGGCAGCAGGGCCTCGCCGTCCGGCGTGACGAACGCCTCCCGGGGGTAGGGCGAGGCGAAGGTGAGCGGCTCGATCTTCCCGGCCGGGAGGTGGCCCCGTGCGATCTCCCGGCCGTTGAGGAAGACCGCCACGCCCCCGCGGTAGCGGATCGCGAGCTTCAGCCCCTTCGCGGCGGCCGGATCGGCCACGCCGAACCGCGCCCGCAGGCACAGCAGGGCGGCGCCCTTGGCCCGGCCGGTGCAGAACATCGGCCCCGGCCCGCGCTGCCAGCGGGCGTCGTCGAAGTCCGCCTCCCGCCACCCCGCCGGGGGCAGGGGCGTGGAAAGGGCCTGCTCCCCGCGCCGCCCGGCGGGGGCCGCCCGTCCTTCGGCGGCCGGGGGACGAAACACCACGTACTGCCTCCAGGCGGTCTTCTCGTTCAGCACCTGGGCGGCCGGACCCGCCGCCGCGAGCCATCCCGTCGTCGTCAACAGAGCCGCTGTCAAGGCCCCGGGGGTCTGTCGAAGCATGCCGTCTCCTTTCCGGTGTTCCTTTGAACGCGCGGCGCGCGGAAGCGTTCCCGCGGGCACGGGATTCGCGCCGCGGGAGGGAAGGCGGGTCCCTGGCATGCGCACTTGCCCACCGGCCGTAGGGCGGTGCGTGCCGGGCCCAGAATCGGGAGGCAGGGCCGAGACGGCCCTGCGACGCACGGGCGAGACGCCCGTGCCACGAGGACGGCGCGGCTTTGGCTTGACTTCCGGGGCGGCGGGCTCCGATCTAGATCCAGGACGAGGTCCGCGCCCCCGCCGGGGTGCGAGCGAGAGAGGTTCACGGTATGCGCATCGTCTTGCTGTATCCGCCCCAGAACGCCGCCCCGGCCCCGAGGCCCGGCGGGCCGGTCGACACGAGCGACCCGTCGCTGATTCCCTACGGCCTGCTGTCGCTGGCCGCCCAGGCGCGGCGGGACGGGCATCACGTGAAGGTGCTCAACCTCGCCGGCTTTGCCTGGGCGGACGTCGAGGCGGCGATCGCCGCCCTGCCCGCCGACGTGTACGGGCTGACGTGCTTCACGTCCAACCGGGCGGGCGTCGCCGCGGCGGCTGAGTGTGTGCGGCGACATCATCCGAACGCCCATATCGTCGTGGGCGGCCCGCACGTCTCGGCCCTGCCGGCGGAGACGCTCCGCCACTGGCAGGCCGTGGATACGGTGGTGATCGGCGAGGGCGAGCGGACCTTTGCCGAGCTGCTGGCCCGGCTGGGCGCCGCGGCGCCCACGGCGGGGCTCGCGGGCACGGCGTGGCGGGGCGACGAGGGCGTCCGCCTCGGACCGCCGCGGGAGCGAATCGCCGACCTCGACGCGCTGACCCCGGTCCACGAGCACTTCCCCTACGCCCTGCTGCTGACGTCCCGGGGCTGCCCGGGCCAATGCACGTTCTGCGCGAGCAGCACGATGTGGGGCCGACGGGTGAGCTTCCACGGCGTGCGGTACGTGGTGGACTCGATCGAGCAGGCCCTCTCGCGCCTGCCCGCGCCGACCATGCTCATCAAGGACGACACGTTCACCGTCCGCCGCCGGCGGGCCCTGGAGATCTGCCGCGAGATCCGGCGCCGCGGGGTCCGCTTCCTGTGGAGCTGCGACACGCGGGCCGACGCCGTCGACGAGGAACTGCTCCGCGAGATGCGCCTCGCCGGCTGCCAGCGAATCAGCCTCGGCGTGGAGTCCGCCGACCCGGCCGTGCTCGAGAACATCCGCAAGCGGATCACGCCCGAGCAGGTCCTGCGGGCGCGGGAGCGGGCGGCGCGGTTCGGCCTGCGGGTGCGGTTCTTCATGATGGCCGGCAACCGCGGCGAGACGCCCGAGGCCTTCCGCCGCAGCGTGGAGTTTCTCCAGGCCGCCCGCCCCGACGAGTACGTCTTCAGCATCCTCAGCGTCCTGCCCGGGACCGAGGAGTACGAGCGCCTGCGCCGGGCCGGACACATCGGGCCCGAGACGTTCTTCGAGGGCGATTTCGTCGAGTACTGGCGGCCTCCGCCCCAGGCGATCATGGACGAGCTGGTCTCGCGGCACTGCGGGCTGAAGACGTTGGGCCCGGCCCGGGCGGCCGAGCACTGGCGGGGCGTGCTGGCGCGCCTCGGCGACCTGCCCGCCGCCCACGTGGACCTCGGGGCGGCGCTGTTCCGCGAGGGCGACCTGGACGCCGCCGAGCACCACCTCCGCCGCGCGATCGGGCTCGGCTACCCCCTGCCCGAGCTGGCGGAGAACTACCTGGCCGGCATCACCGGGCGGCGGGGCGACCTGGCCGGCATGCGTCGAATCCTCCGAAGGGCCGCCGACCGGGAGCACGCCCATCCGCTCGTCGCCGCCAACGCCGAGGCGCTCACGGCCTGGCTCGCCGACGGCGGCCGCCGCAGCGGACGGAAACTCAACCTCGCCATGAACCACGACTTCGCCCCGGTCCTGCCCCCTGTCCAGCCGATCGCCCCGGCCCCGCTCGCCCCCGCCGACCTCACCTGGCCCGCCGCCCCGCCGCACGTCCCCGCCGCCCACGTGGCGTGACGTTCTTAAGGAAATGGGATTTGGTGCGGGACACCTGACCGCGGAACCGTTATACTATCCGTGCGGCGGGTGTTGGCCCGACCGTGCAGTACGAAGGGCACGAGTGGAAGCAGTATAAGGACCCTGACACCCCAGCAGTATTTCCGGCACCGGCCTCGCCGCGGAGGGTCTGAACGCTCGGAGCGATCCCAGCGGCGAGAACGTGCCCCCTTTTCCCCCGAATTCACGCGGCTGCGTCGGCGCGTTCCGACCGGCCGGCGGGTTCGACTGCGCGGCTTCGTCAGGGCCCCAGAGAGGGTCGTGTGTGATGCCAACTCGGAGGACATTCTCGTGGGCGCGGACGCTGCTGCTCCTGGCGGTGGCGGGCGCGAGCTTTCTGGGCGGGACGATCTGCAGCCGGAGCATCTTCGGGCGCCCGCTTCCGCCGGGGCGGGCCCTGGCCCAGCCGGCCCGCCGGGCGTTGGCGGCCGACGAGTCGCCCACCCCGACCCCGACCGCCGACGTGCCGCAGACGCTTCGCATCGCGCCGGAGTTCGAGCGGCAGGCGGCGCTGCTCGTCGGATGCAACGACGTGATCGAATACCACCCGCGCGTCTTCACCGCGCTGGTTGCGGCGGTTCGGGGGAAGATGCCGATTATCGGGACCACGCTCGACGAGAATGAGGGGAAGCTGGCCGCCCGCATCCTCGTGAATGCCGGCCTGCCCGCCGACGCCGTTCACTTCGTGCCGATGAACACCCAGATGGCCTGGGTGCGGGACTGGGGCCCCCTGTTTGTCCGCCGACACGACGGCTCGGTTGTCGTGCCCGCCTTCCGGTCGCCGCTCAAGTCCAAATGGGCACGCGACCGTTTCCGGGGCGACGCCATCGCGGCCCGGCGACTGGGGGAGATGCTCGCACTGGACACGATGCCCGTGCCCGCCTGTTTCGTCGGCGGGAACATGCTGTTCAACGGCGAAGGGCTGTGCGCCAGCACCACCAAGCTCCTGGCTGAGAGCCGCGCGCAGGGCTTGGATAAGAAGGCGGCCGCCGAGCTGCTGAAAGAAACCCTCGGCGTCACGCAATGGGTCCTGCTGCCGAGACTCGAGGGCGAGGTGACCGGGCACGTGGACATGTTCGTGACGTTGACGGCGCCGAACGTCGCGGTGGTGGGGCGGATGGACCCCGCGGACGACCCCGTCAACGCCGGGCGGCTGGACGAGGCCGCGGCAATCCTCGCGCGCCAGCAGACTACCCGGGGACCGATGCAGGTCCACCGCGTGCCCATGCCCCCGCCGATCGAGGACCGCTGGCGCACCTACACGAACGTCGTCTATGCCAACGGCACGCTGCTCGTGCCGACGTTTGCCGACGCCGACCCCGCCCGGGAGGCCGAGGCCCTGGCCCTCTACCGCCGTCTGCTGAGCGACTGGGAGGTGGTGGGCATCCGTTGCGACGGCTTGGTCCACGGCAAGGGCCTGCTGCACTGCATCACGAGGGGCATCCCCTCGTTCGTTCCGGTCGACGGGCTGCTGACTGCCGCCCGGGCCGCCGACGACTGACCGCCGCAAAAAGTAAAAAGTGTAGGTTTGACCCCAGGAGGGATCAGTCCGCGGAGCGGCGGCAACGGAGCGTGTCGATGGCGAGTGCCCCGCCGTCGAGGCCGAAGGCGAACCGCGGAACGTCGGTCAGGGCCTTGCCCAGCGGCCGGCCGATGCCGAACCCCCCGAACGCCGTCTCGGCGGCGGTCCGCCCGTTGAGGCGGAGCGTCAGCTTCCCGCCCCGCCACCGCAGATCGAACGCCTGCCATCCCTCGCCGACCCGGCCGGCGGAGACCTCGCGCACGAGCTTGGGGTCCGTGCCCAGGACAGCCCGGCCCCGACGGTCCGTGCCCGTCACGGGGTTCAGGTCGCACGTGAGGATCAGCTCGGGGTCCTCGCGGCCTTTCTGCGCGATCGTCACCCGCCCGGCGGAGAGAACCGACCCGCCGCGAGACGCCCCGCCGGGCAACTGCGCCTGGAAGCTGAGCCGCCCGGCCTCGTCCACGAGGTTCAGGTGCGGCGACATCTCGAACCCGCCCGCCAGGGCCGAGCCCCGCGCCCCACGCACGCGGACCAGCCCGGCGCGCTTCTGGCCCTTTCGCGGGACCGGGCGGAACACGCACGAGCCGAAGGCCGCGTCCGCCTCCACGCCCTCGCCGTCGAACGTCGCGACGAGGCTGTCCACGCCGGCCCGCTCGCTTCGCTGGACCAGGTGCACGGCCACGAAGTCTCGCTTCAGCACGGGCACCCGCAGCCCCGGGCCTTTCCAGAGCAGCTCCTCGCCGGTCTCGGCGTTCAGCGCGAGCGTCCTGCCCGGATCGAGCCCGAGCTTTTCGAAGTCGATCGCCACCTCGACGGTCTGGTCCCTGCGTGCGGTGTTGACGATCCACAGCAGCGCCCGCCCGTTCGTCCGGTGGGCCGAGACCACGCACCCCGGCGTGTCCGTGCCGACGGGGCTGTCCGTTCGCCAGTAGCCGTGGAACGTCACGTCGTCGGCGTACAGCCGGGCCTCCTGGGCGATGACCTCGTAGAACCGCACCTGCTCGGGCAGGACGTCGTGGGCCATGACCCAGCCGACGAACTGGTGGGTGTGCTTCGGCTCGTGGACGGTGGCGTGGCGCTGGGATTGGCACATCATGGTCATGGCCCCGCCGGCGCACCGGGCCGAGCCGATCGCCCGCATCCGCGCCGCCGGGAGGACCTCGATGTAGTCGTACTCCAGGTTGGTCGGCTCGACGTTCTCGCCCTCGAAGAAGATGTCCCCCAGCCAGGCGTAGTACGCCGCGCCGGACGAGACGTGCATCCACAGGTTCGGCGCGGGCACGAGCTGGCGGTGGAACATCGCCTTCATCCGCTTGTAGTACTCGCGGAGGCCCAGGTACGAGTAGCCCCGCTGGACCCGGCCGTCCGGGCGAAGATACGCCCCGCCGGTGAGGTAGTTCGTCTCCAGGCCGAGGTAGTTCTCGTCGATGTACAGCCCGCGGAAGCCGCCCTCCCGCGCCCACTGGCGGTAGTGCCACACCCGCAGGTCCGTCGGGCCCTTGCTCTGCGTGCAGTTGCCGTTGCCCCGGTCGCCGGGGTGCAGGCCCCAGTCCACGACGTAGCCGTCGAACGTGTTGCCCGCGTAGTCGCGGTACCGCGCGATCGAGTGGGCGATCGAGCCGACCATCGGCCGGTGCGTCGTGTTTCTCGGCCAGCGGTCGTAGGTCGCGCGGCTCTTGGCGAGGTCCCACGGGTAGGGCGAGCAGTAGTACGGCCAGAGCACCGCCCAATTGCCCTCGTGCCAGAAGTACGTGTGCCGCGCGCTGGGCAGGTGCGCCGACGGCCCGCCCGAACAGACGATCGACCGCCACCCCTTCGGCAGCGGGCGCGACGGGAACGTCTGGTAGCCGTACGTCAGCGCCGTCGGGCCCTTCAGCGCCGTGGGGACTTCGATGAAGTGCACGCGCAGCGTCACCTTGCCCCCCTCGCGCACGATCTCCTGCGTCGGGTGCGATCGGTCGTCGTCCGTGAACCACCCCTTGTCGTTGTCCGCGAACCACGCGAAGGCCCGGTCGCTGTTCGTCAGCCAGACGTACGGCACGAAGTCGCCGATCAGCAGCCCCGACGCCGTCCCCTGGCTGGACCAGTACTTCGGCGTCTTGTCGTGCACGGCCGCCCACCCCCCGGCCGTGGTGCAGAAGTGCGTGGCCTCCGACTCGGGCAGGACGACCTCCCAGGTGAGCTTCTCGACCCTCGCCGGCGGGGAATCGGCCGGGGCGATCGTCAGCGTGCTCAGGGCGAAGCCGTCGAACTCGAACCGCGTCGTCGCCTCGAGCCGAAGCCCCGCCGCGCCGCCCGATCCCTGGACCGTCACGGCGTTCTCCACCTGCCGCACGACGTTCGCCCGGCCGGGCTTGACCTCGACCTGCCTGCCGCCGACCGTCGCGACGAGGCGCATCCGCTCGACCTGGCTCGTCCCGCCGTTGTCGACGCGCTCCAGCAGCCCCAGGCCGTTGACCCGCAGGCGGCGGTTCCACACGCCCACCTCGCCGCGTTCGTGGTCGTACGTCACGGGCGTCCACGGCGGGATGACCTCGTCGGTGATCCCCACGTCGTTGTCCGTCCAGTGGAAGCGGTACTGCTGGAGGCCGACGTTCTGCGAGGCGCTGCGGAGGACCTCGCCCGCCCCGTCCAGCACGGAGACCTCCACGACCACCGGCCGGGGGTCCGGCTTGTGCGGCTCGCGGGGCTTCCGCGGCGGCTTGCCCTTCTTGGCGAGGGCCTTGTTCTCGGCCGGGAGATTGGCGTTGTACCGCTCGATGTACTCGGCGTGGGTTTCGTTGAACACGGCGGCACGGACCTTCCGGGCGTCCAGGAAGACGGGCCCGTCGGCGATCCAGTGGCGGAACGCGGGAAGGTCCTGCTCCTGGAGCACGCGCCGGGACTTTGCGTCGATGACCTTCGCGACGGCCTTCGCCGCCTTCGCCCGGCCGGGCAGGTCGATGATGTCCGCCTTCACCAGCAGCACGTGGCTCTCCGGGCCGTACTGCGCCTTGACGTCCAGCGGCTGCGGCTCGCGGGCCCGCTCGGGCTTGACCGGCGGCTTGTGCACGAAGCCGTTGACGGTGAACGGCAGGGCCTGGCGGAAGAAGGCCTTGCCCCCCTTCGTCGCCGCCGAGATCGCCAGCACGCCCTCGGTCCGGTCCGTCAGGTCCGCGGCCAGGCGGAACGGCTTGCGCGTACCGGCCTGGAGGGACAGCTCCTTGGTGATCACGCGGTCGGTGTCGGCGGGCACGGGGCCGGCCTGGATCCGCAGCGTCACGACGACGTGTGCACCGTGTTTCCTGGGGGCAACGACGGCCAGCGGCACGTCCAGCTTGCCCGTGAAGGCCGAGATCAGGCTGTAGACCTGCAGCAGCGGGCCGTCGTCCACGAGGTGGACCTTGGGGTGCTGGACGATCTCGCCGAAGCCCTGGGTGATCGACCACGACGCCTGCGCTCGCGGTTTGCTGCCCGGGGACGTGCGGGCCAGCAGGAACCGCCACACGTCCCCGTGGCGGACCTCCTCGAAACCGAAGTCCGCTATCGGGACCGACGCCTCCAGCACGTAGCCCGTCTCGCTCTCCGTGACGCCCAGCTTCCACCGGCCCGTCCAGCCCATCGCCGAGTATCCGCGGGACGGGACCGTCTTGATGTCCATCACGGCCGGGTATGTGTTGATGATGTTCTGGTAGGTCTCCGGCACGAGCGCGGGGGGGCTGACCCAGATCTCGATCGACGGGTCGCCGAAGGAGTAGGCGTCGTTCTCGCGGGCGGTCTTCCAGAGCTTCCACTCGCGGTTGCCCCGCGTGCAGTCGGCCAGGAAGTAGAACCGCTCGCGGTCGAAGCCCAGCGCGAAGGTCGTGTCGGCCTCGAGCATCTTGTGGCTGAAGACCGTGACCGCGCCGGAAGCCGTCAGGGCCTCGTCCCACTCGCCGGGCGCGATCCGGCCGTCGATCACCGGGGCCTTGACGAAGCGGCGGGCGTGGAACTCGCCGATGGGGACCCGCGGCTTGGGCTCGGCGGGAAGGGCGAGGGGCGTGCATGCGAGAATGGACGTCAGCGCGGTCAGGACGAAACGCGGCATGGTGAGCTTCCTTTGCTGTGCGGAGAATGCGAACTGTCGCCGACGATTATGGGAGCGGCGGCCGGGTGACGCAATCGCCGCAAATCGCCGCAATTCAATGAACCCGCCGGCGCGTCGAACGGACTAGGCTAACGGAACCATGGACAGGCCCGAGGAACAACTCGCCGACGAGCTGCTCGTCATGCGGTGTCAGGACGGCGAGGCCGACGCCATGGCCGAGCTGGTCCGCCGCTGGCAGCAGCGGCTCTGGCGCCACGCCTACCGCATGACCGGCCGCGAGGACGGGGCGTGGGAGGTCGCCCAGGAGGCCTGGCTGGCGATCGTTCGCGGGATCGGCAGGCTGTACGACCCGGCCCGCTTCCGGGGCTGGGCGTACCGGATCGTCACGAACAAGGCCGCCAACTGGATCGCCCGGCGGCGACGGCGACGGGACAAGCAGCGCGAGCTGCCCGCCGACCCCCCCGCGACGGGGGGCGACGAGAGGACGGACCCCGGCGAGGACCTCCAGGCCGCCCTGCGCCGCCTGCCCAAACAGCGGCGAGCGATCCTCTCGCTGCATTACCTCGAAGGCCTGACGGTGGCGGAGATCGCCGCGGCGCTGTCCATCCCGCCCGGCACGGTCAAGAGCCGACTTTATCACGCACGGAACGAGCTGAAGCGCATCTGGGAGGCCCGGCCGTCGCAAGCCGGCGGCTGAGGCCCCAACGGGAAGGAGACGTATCATGACGAGCTTCGACGACGACTTGAAGGAAGGCCTCAAAAAGGTCAACGGCGAGGGCGACTACGACCCCGGACAGGAGCAGTCCCTCTTCCAGATGATCGGCAGCAGCTTCCGCGGCCGGCAGTGGTGGCTGAGCTGCATCGCGTGGGTCTACATCTTCGTGTTCACGGGCCTGGCCGTCTTCGCTGCCGTCCGGTTCTTCGGCGCCGAGACCACCCGAGCCCAGATCCTCTACGCCACGATCTTCGCCATCACCGCCGCCATCGCCATGGCCGTCAAGATGTGGTACTGGATGATCCTCAACCGCAACTCCATCCAACGCGAGATCAAGCGCCTAGAGATGACCATCACCCAACTCACCAACAAAGTAGACTAATTTCTAACGGGGTCAAACCTACACTTTTTACTTTTTGCGGGCAGGCCGCTTCCTCGCGGGCCGGGGCGAGGCCGCATCGGCCCAAAAAGTAAAAAGTGTAGGTTTGACCCCAGGGGGCGCGGGGGGATAAGGTCCGGGCATGGCTCGGCCGCTGCGCATCGAGTATGCTGGGGCGTCGTACCACGTGATGAACCGGGGCAACCGCCGGGCGGACGTGTTTCTCTCGCCGAGCGACTACGAGCTGTTCCTGCTGCGGCTGGGACGGTTCGCGGAGGACTTCGCCGTCCGAGTTCACTGTTACTGCTGTATGCCCAACCATTTCCATCTCTACCTGACGACCGAGCAGGCGAACCTCAGCCGCTTCATGCAGAGCTTCCTGACTTCGTTCACGGTCTCCATGAACCGCATCCGCAAGGCACCCGGCCACCTGTTTCAGGGGCGGTTCCGGGCCCATCTCGTTGAGGACGGGGCGTACCGGTCGGAGGTCTCGCGGTATATTCACCTCAACCCTTCTCGAGTGCAGCACTTACGCCACGCCTCGCCGGCGGAGAAGCAGGAAGCGCTGGTGATGCACGCGTGGTCGAGCTACCCGGCCTGCGTGGGCCTGCGGCAGGCGCCGGCATGGCTCGACATTGGCCTGGTGCTCAAGCCCTGGGGCGAGGACCGGGCGGCGGCCATGGCGGCATATCGCCGCTACGTGGAGGAGGGCCTGGTGAGGGCCCCGCCCAGCCCGTTTGCCAAGGCGGCGGGGCAGGCGATCCTGGGCTCGGAGCCGTTTGTCGACCGGATCCGGCGTCGTTTCCTGCTGGCCCGGCAGGCCGACCGCCGCGAAGAGCCTGCCCTGACGAAGCTCACGCAGCGCAAGGTATCGCTTGGAGAGTTGGCCGAGGCCGTGGGTGACGTCTTCGGCGTCGCGCCGCAGGACCTCTTCTCCCGCCAGGGCGGTCATCGTGCCGGCCGGCGGGCGTTGATGTATCTGGCTGGCCGCTACTGCCGCAGCGGGCGCAGCCTGTCGGACCTCGCCGGCGAGTTCGGCGTGTCCGTCAGCGCGCTGTCCGCCGCCCGTTCCCGCTTTGCCCGCGCGGCCGAGGAGGACCCCGCCCTGCATGACGCCCTCGCCCGCATCGAATCGCGCCTTGGCTGACGGGGTCAAACCTACACTTTTTACTTTTTCGGCCCTCGGCCCGACATCCCTCTGCCCGGTCCCCCAAAAAGTAAAAAGTGTAGGTTTGACCCCAGAAGATGCGGGCTTTGCAGCGGATGGGGGAGGTTGGTATGCTGGTTGGGCAGTCGTCGGGAATCGCCATGAAACACACAATGCGCCCCAAAGATCGCGTTCGCGCGGCCTTCGCCCATGCCGAGCCGGACCGGGTGCCCATCGACTACCTTGCCAACCCGAGCATCGATGCGCGTCTGAAGGCCCACTTTGGTCTGGCGGGGGACGACTGCGAGGGCCTGCGGCGGGCGCTCGGCGTGGACTTCCGCACGGTCAACGCGCCGTACGTCGGCCCGAAGCTGCACGCCGATCTTCCCGGCCGGCGGATCGATCACTGGGGCATGCGCCGGCGGTGGATCGAGCACGACAGCGGCGGGTACTGGGACTTCTGCGACTTCCCGCTGAAGGACGCCACGCTCCAGCAGGTGCTCGACTGGCCCATGCCCTCGCCGGACGACTTCGACTACTCCGTCGTGCCCGCGTTGTGCGAACGGTGGCGGGACTACTACCTCTGCACCGGCGGGCCGGGCACGGGCGACATCATCAACCAGTCGGGCATGATCCGTGGGACGGAGCAGGCCCTCGTGGACCTGATCACCGACGACGAGGCGGGGCTCTGCTGGACGGACCGCAAGCTCGCGGTGCAGCTCGAGGTGACCCGGCGGACGCTGGCGGCCGCCGGCGGCGCGATCGACCTGCTGTGGATCGGCGAGGACCTCGGCACGCAGATCGCCCCGCTGATCGGCCCGGCGTTGTTCCGCCGGCACATTCGCCCGCGGCACCAGCCGTTCGTGGACCTCGCCGGCAGCCTGGGCATCCCGGTGATGATCCACTCGTGCGGGTCCAGCAGTTGGGCGTTCGAGGACTTCCTCGAGATGGGCATCTCCGCGGTCGACACGCTCCAGCCCGAGGCACGGGACATGGCCCCCGCGCAGCTCAAGGCGCGGTTCGGCGGGCGCCTGGCCTTCCACGGCTGCATCTCCACCGCCGGCCCCGTCGCCCGGGGCACGGTGGCCGAGACCGTCGCCGACTGCCGCGCCGTCCTGGACACCATGATGCCCGCCGGCGGCTACGCCTTCGCCCCCACCCACCAGCTCCAGGACAACTCCCCGACTGAGAACGTCCTCGCCATGTACGCCACGGCGCGGGAGTATGGACGGTACGGCATATGAATCGGATCGAGTCAACCGGTCACTCGTTGCAGCGGGCAGGCTGCTTGAGCCTGTTGGCGCTGTTGATGGGATCGGGAGCGGCCATGGCGACCGAAGGGCAGGCGAGCGACGGGCGGGACATTCGCACCGGCTGGGAGATCCCCAGCGAGGGATATGCGGACCAGCCCTACGTGGTGGTGACGAAGCAGGGGCACTGGCTGTGCACGCTGACGACGGGGCGGGGCAAGGAGGGCGACCGCGGCCAGCATATCGTCGCGACGATCAGCACCGATCGCGGGCGGACGTGGTCCAAGCTCATCGACATCGAGCCGGCCGACGGCCCGGAGGCGTCATGGGCCATGCCGCTGGTCACGCCCGGCGGGCGGGTGTACGTTCTCTACGACTACAATGCCGAGAACGTCACCGGGCGGCGGGCGGACACGCTGGGGTGGTACTGTTTCAAGTATTCCGACGACGGCGGGCGGACGTGGTCGGCCAAACGGTACCGCCTGCCCGTCCGCCAGACCGCGGTGGACCGCGCGAACACGTTCAAGGGCAAGATGCAGATGTTCTGGGGCATCGGCAAGCCGATCGTCGTCGACGGGCGATACGCGATCTTCGCGTTTTCCAAGATCGGCCGGTATCTCATCGGCCGGACCGAGGGCTGGTTCTTCCGGTCGGACAACGTCCTGACCGAGCGGGACCCGGAGAAGGTCCGCTGGGAGATGTTGCCCGGCGGCGACCTCGGCCTGCGCAGCGAGGCCGGCGGCGACATCCAGGAGGAGCAGAACCTCGTCGTCTTGGCGGACGGGTCGCTGTTCTGCATGTACCGGACGACGACGGGCCACCCGTTCTGTGCGACCAGCCGCGACGGTGGCCGCACGTGGAGCCCCCCCGAGCCCGCGACGTACACGCCGGGCGGCCGCCGCTTTCGCCATCCGCGCGCGTGCCCGCGCATCTGGCGGACGAAGGCGGGCCGGTTCCTGTTCTGGTTCCACCATCACGGCGGCAAGAGCTACCAGGACCGCAACCCCGCGTGGATCGTCGGCGGGGTGGAGAAGGCCGGCCACATTCACTGGTCCCAGCCGGAGGTGCTGCTCTACGACGGCGATCCGAAGACCCGGATCAGCTACCCGGACCTGATCGAGGAGGACGGGCGGTACTGGATCACCGAGACGCAGAAGACCACCGCGCGCGTCCACGAGATCGACCCGGCGCTGCTGGTGGGGGTGTGGGCGCAGGGCTCGGCAAGGGGCGTCGCGAAGGGAGGCTGCGTGCTCTCCCTCGACGCCGAGGCCTGCGCCGCCGGAACCGCCCCCATGCCCGCACTGCCGTCGCTCGGCGCCGGCGGGGGACTCGCGATCGAGATGTGGCTGACGCCGGCCGATCTCGCGCCGGGCCAGGTCGTCCTGGACTCGCGGAGCGACCGCGGCGCGGGCCTGGCGATCACGACGGCCGAGAACGCGAGCCTCCGCCTGGCGCTCAACGACGGCCAGCGCACGGCCGCATGGAGCAGCGACGGCGGCTGGGTCGAGAAGGGCAAGCGTCACCACGTCGTCTTCATCGCGGACGGCGGGCCGAAGTTGATTACCGTGGTGATTGACGGGGTCCTCTGCGACGGCACGAGCCGCCTGCCCGCCGGCCGAGGCACGCGCCAATACGGCTGGGGGCGTTTCGGCGCGGACCTGGGCGGCGTATCGGGTGGTCCGAAGCTCCGGCTCGCGCCGTCTTTCCACGGCGTGCTGCATTCGCTTCGCCTCTACCGCCGTCCCCTCCGCACGAGCGAGGCCGTCGCCGGTTTCCGCGCGGGCGGGGCGGGCGCTCGCTGACCTCACAGGGCCTCGGGCGTCTTCCGATGGAATCAAGGAGGGCCGCGCCTGCTGGCCAAACGGGTCACGGGCCTTGTATCCTGGCACTCCCAACTCAATGAGGAGACGACCCATGAGAAGCGCAAGGCCCGGCATCTGGCTCGGGGGGGTCCTGCTCGCCGCGACGGGGGGATGTAGCGTGGTGGGCCCCGCCTCCGTGCGAACGGGCAGGGCGAGCTACAACGTGGCCATTCAGCAGACGGCGGCCGAACAACTGCTGCTCAACCTCGTTCGCCTCCGGTACCGCGACGCGCCGTTCACCCTGGAGGTCGTCAGTGTCTCGACGTCCTACGATCTCAGCGCGTCGGTCTCGGGCTCGACCTCCCTGCCGGAAAGCGCCGGCAAGTCGTACGGCCTCGCCGCCGGCGCGAGCCTCGCGGAGAAGCCCACGGTCACCTATACCCCGCTCCAGGGGGACAAGTTCGTCACGCAGCTCATGTCTCCGATCGACGTGAGCACGATCCTGCTGCTGTATCATTCCGGGTGGTCCGTGGAGCGTATCTTCGCGGTGGCTGTCCAGAGCCTCAACGGCCTGCCGAACGCGCCCAGCGCCTCGGGCCCGACCCCCGACCGGGTGCCGGTCTACGAGGACTTCGCCCGGGCGATCCGGCTGCTGCGCGCCCTCCAGGTGGGCGGGCATCTGACCCTCGGGCACTCGGAGGCAGCCGCCGAGGGCAAGCCCGTCGTCGCGCTTCGCCTGAGCCAAGAGGCCGTGGAATCGAAGGAGGTCGCCGAACTGTGTCAACTGCTTGGACTCGATCCGGGCAGGACCAGCTACCCGCTGACGGCTTCGGTCGGCGGGGGCGGGAAGGACCGCCTCGCCATCGTCCCGCGCTCCCTGATGGGCAGCCTGTTCTACATTTCGCAGGCCGTCGAGGCCCCGCCGTCGGACCGGGCAAGGGGGCTGGTCACCGTCACGAAACGGCCTGACGGAAGCGAGTTCGACTGGTCGGCCGTGACCGGCGACCTGATCCACATCCACAGCAGCGCCCTGCCCCCCGGCCGGGCCTACGCCCGCATCTGGTATCGCGGGAGCTGGTTCTATGTCGACGACGCGGACCTGAGCGCGAAATCGACCTTCATGCTCTTGATGCAGTTGCTTGCCCTGCAGGCGGGAGACATCAAATCGACCGGCCCGATTCTGACGCTCCCGGTGGGGCGGTAGCCCGGATAATGCAGAGCAACCGCAGAGGCCGCGGAGATCACAGAGGTAAGACGATTATGCATAGGAGTCTGGATCAGGGCCTTTCTTCTGAATCGCTCCCGCACAGAAACACACTGTTCGCGATCAGAAGGGGTAGTTTCAGATGTAAGTTTCTGCTGGAGAATTACCTCTGCGTCCTCTGCGTTCTCTGCGGTGAGTAATCCGGATTGGGCTCTGGGAGACGGAGAACAACGGACGGGTCGACCGGGCACCGAACCGGTCTGTGCGGCCAGGGTCCGGTTCGTGTGATCGCGTGCAGGGCGCGGTGAAGCCCGCTTTCGCCGGGGGACCGCCAGCGGGTACGATGGCCCCATCTTGTTCCCGCCGCCGGCCGCCGACCGGTCGGACGCAGACCGCGTTCACAGCATGAGCCGCTGGAAAGAGCTGTCGTATCGAGAGCTGCCCGCCCTGAGCGTTCGCGGGGCGCATCTGCGGTGCGCGCTGCGGCGCGTCACGCTGGCCTGGATGTTCGGCGTGGCCTGGCTGGCGGCGTCCGGGGGCAGCCACTTCAAGATCCTCACGAACCTCCTGGGGTTCAACGACCTGGCGTTCGGCATTCTCGCGGCCCTGCCGTTCCTGGCCACGCTGGGGCAGGTGTTCGCGTCCGTGCTGATCGAGCGGACCGGCCTGGTCAAGTACCAGTTCATCCACTTCGCGACGATCCACCGGCTGCTCTGGCTTGTGGCGGCCGCCTTGCCGTTGGTGCTGCCGATCCCTTCGTCGTCTGCGGTGGTGGCCCTGCTGGTGGTTCTGGGGACGAGTTGGCTGCTGAGCTCTCTGGGCGCCCCGGCCTGGATGACGTGGATGGGGGTTCTGATCCCCCGTCGCGTTCGCGGGCGGTACTTCGCGCAGCGGGGGCGGCTGGCCATGATCGTGCAGGTCGGCGTGGTGGTGGCGATCGGCATCGCCATGGATCGCGTGTTTCCCACGCCGGCGTCGATCCGCCCGGGCCCCGGGGTGTGGGTGATCTGCGGGATCCTGGCCGTCGGCTCGCTGCTGGGTACGGCGGACATCCTGCTGTTCCGCCGCGTGCCCGAGGTGCTCCCGCCGCCCGTGACGGCCGATCGGGGCGGCGGCGGCGCGGCGCGGCCGGCCGTGCCGGCCGTGCGAACGCGAAGGCGGGGCCTCGCGGAAGCGCTGGCCGTTCTGAGAGAGTACTTCCTGGACCCGATGCGCGACGGGGCGTTCCGATCGTACGTCCTGTTCGGGGCGACCATGGCGTTCTCGATGACGGTGGCCGGGTGGTTCTTCTGGCTCAACGCGATGGACTACCTGGGGTTTGGCAGCCTGGCGACGAACGTGCTGTTCCTGGTGATCGGTCCGCTCGGGGGCATCTGGACGTCTCGCTGGTGGGGCCGGGCCATCGACCGCTGGGGACGTCGGCCCTGTCTGTTCGTCGCCACGGTGGGGGCCGTGCTGTGCCTCGTCCCCTGGCTGCTGATCACGCCGGATACGCCTGGGCCCGCGATCCTGACGCGGGCGGTCGGCTGGGTCCTGTCGGCCGTCGGGGCCCTGACCGGCCAGGCCGGGTCGCTCCGCCTGCCGGCCGGATCGCCCGTGGGGGCGTACTGCGTCGCGGCGCTCGGCTGCGCGTTGGGCGGCGCGGCGTGGACGGGGATCAACCTCGCGCAGGTGGGGATCGTGCTGGGGTTCGCGGACGGCAACGGGCGCAGCCGCTACGTGGCGGCCTCGTCGGTGCTGACCAGCACCGGCGGGATGCTGGGCGGCGTGGTGGGCGGCGGCCTGGCCCAGTCGCTCCGCGCCCTCCAGGACACCCCCTTACGGTGGGGGCCGATCGTGTGGAACAACTGGCACGTGGCGTTCGCGGTGGCGCTGCTGTCGCGGTCGCTGGCGCTGGTGTGGCTGGTCGGCATGCCCGATCCGGGCGCGGGGAGGATCCGGGCCTTCACTCGCCACCTGGGCGTGAACGCCTACAACGCGATGATCACGCGGCTGTTCTACCCCGTCCGGGTGTTCGGGTGGGCGCTGCGCAGAAAGACCACGCAACGCCGCGGTCGGCGCAGCAAAAGAGGCGTCCGCCCGGGCCGGCCGAAAGACTGACCGGCCACGCCGCGACAGACGGTCGGGCTGCGGGCTTCCTACCGGCTCAGCCGCCCGCGCCGAGCACGGGGACGGCTTCGGGCTCGGCCTCGGGAACCGGATCGAGGCGCCTGGCCTCCCTTCCCGCGGTCGGCGAGGCCGTCCATTGCTCGAGGCGAACGGTTCGGTAGCGCGAGCCGTCCCGGCAGTACCGCTTGAGGTCGGCCTGCGTGCGGCGGTCGAGCAGGGCCCAGAGCGGCTGGGCGACCTGGAGCACGTGGGGCAGGGCCTGCTGCACGATCCCTTCCCATCGGGCGTGGCAGCGGTGGAAGTCGTCCGGGCGGACCGCGCCGCGGCACGCGGAAGCGCCGCAGAGGCAGGGCATCTCGTAGGGCAGGTTCAGCATGCCGTAGTCGTCCGTGACCTCCTCGCCGGGCAGGATGTCCCGCACGGCGAGCTCGAAGCCGTACCCCGTGTTGAGGGTGTTCGACCCGCAGCTATGGTTGACGTACTTGCCGTGGTCCCAACTGATGATCCACCGGCCCTTGGGGCTGCGGTAGGCATAGCGGCGGACGACGTCGGCATAGGGGGGCCGGGTCAGCAAAGGGGTGTTCGCCGGCAGGACGATCTCCAGGCGGTCCATCACGTAGACGATGGTGCCCTTGGGGATGAGCGCGGTGGCGAACACGCCCAGGCCGATCTCCGTGCCGGTGTGACGCGCCTCGGTGTCTGGATGAATCACGCTGACAGTTCCTTCCATGCTAGAGGGATGAATGCGGTGTGCCCGCGGGGGTCCGGAACGATGCGGCTGCGGTCCGCCAGAAGAACCACGGGCCCCGGCCCTGACCGGGAGGCCCTCCAGACGGCGCCAACTTGCGCTGCCACGGTGCGTGCTCCTGCATATTGCGAGGCTCCCGCCACCGGGATCCTGCCTGGCGCCGACGGCGCAGAGCCTCAAACCAGAGGCGATGCATTGCGCGTGCCAATATGGAGTTGCGGGTCGCGGATCTGTCCGGGCGCCTGCGCCTCTGTCCCAATGGGCTGGACATGACGCCTTTCTCTCGCAGTCGTTCAGTCCCCCCGGATGGCGGCCCGCTTGTTTCGGTCGTGCGATTCCGATCCTGCAGACGGAATCGGAATCAGCACGCTGTTCCATGGGGTTTCCCGGCATCGGAAAGCAATGCGACCTGACGGACTGGGGAGCCCGGCGAGAACGCGTTACGGGCGTGCCGGGGCAAGCGTGCCGTCCATGTCGACCTTTGCCGGGCGGATCGGCTCGGAGGGAAGCGGGGTGTGGGGCGTGGCGAGCTTCCGGGCGACGGCCTCGGCTGCGCGGAGGCCGAGCTCGTAGTTGGGAACGACCAGCGTGCTGAGCTTCCGGCCGGCGAAGTGCCCCTCGTGCTCCGAAAAGGCCACGACGGACAGGTTGCCGGGAACCGCCAACCCCAACCGGGCCGCCACGAACAGGGAGGTCTCGGCGTGGTGCGGGCGGTACGTCACCACGGCCGTGGGACGGTGGGTGTAGCTGACGAGCATACCGTCGCAGCCCCTCTCGCGCAGGGTGCTGCAAACTCCCGTCTGGGCTGCTGTTCCCGATGCGACGGATCGTCTCGGCGCCCGGAGCCGCGACGGCGAGTGTCGTGCGGGGGTGGCGGGCCCTGCCCGCGCGAAAAAAACGCCCCACTGGGAGGCGTTAAGGTCGCTCCCAAAGGAGCGGAGCCTTGCGCGGAACGAAAGTTCCACTTACTGTGACTTGCGGAACAATCGTCGGTTGGATACACTATTCTCTCGATAGCATATTCCCATGGGTCTGTCAAGGGGAAATCTATGGAAACTCCGCTTCAGCAGCCGGATTCGGGCAGCACAATTCTGGGTCTGGACCTCGGGACCAACTCCATCGGCTGGTGCCTGCTTTCGGCGCCTGCAGGGCGCCCAACCGGGATCGTCGCCATGGGCTCTCGCGTATTCGAGGCCGGGATGGAGGGCGACATCTCCGCGGGCAAGGGCGAATCCCGTAATGCCGCGCGGCGCCTTGCCCGCCAGCAGCGCCGGGCGACCGATCGGCGCGCAAGGCGCAAGAAGAAACTCCTGGGGCTTCTCCAGCGCGCTGGGCTTCTGCCCCCCGGTCCGGCCGGCGAGGTGATCCCCAGTCTGGATGCCACACTGCGCGACCGCTATCCACAGGCTGGAGCGCACGTTCTGCCGTACTGGCTCCGCGCGCAGGCCCTCGACCGGAAACTGGAGCTCGACGAGCTCGGCCGGGCGCTCTATCACCTCGGGCAGCGCCGCGGCTTTCTCAGCAATCGGAAGGCCCCCGAGCGGGACGAGAAGGAAGCCGGGCTGGTCAAGAAGAGCATCGCCGAGATCGCGGCCGCCATGGAGCAAATCGGCGCCCGCACGTTGGGGGAGTACTTCGCCTCCCTCGATCCGGAGGAGGAGAGGATCCGCACGAAATGGACGGCCCGAACCATGTACGCCGACGAGTTCGAGCGGATCTGGCAGGCCCAGGCCGAGCACCATCCCGGGGTTCTGACCGACGAGTTGAAGGCGGACCTTCGCCAAGCCGTCTTCTACCAGCGTCCCCTGAAGTCTGCCGCGGGCCTGATCGGTTCGTGCAGCCTCGAGCGGGGCCGAAAACGAGCCGCGCTCGCGCTGCTGATCTCGCAACGCTTCCGCCTCATCCAGCAAGTCAACAACTGCCAGGTCATCGAGCCCAACGCGCGCCGCCGGCCCCTGACCCCCCAAGAGCGGGAGTGTCTGATCGACGCCTTGGAGTCCAAAGGGGACCTGTCGTTCTCCAAGGCCAAGAAGCTCATCGGCATCAACAACCGCCACAAGTTCGGCTTTGAGGAAGGCGGCGAGAAGCGGTTTGTCGGCAACCGCACGAACGCCAAGCTCGCCGCCGTGTTTGGGGACCGATGGGCGCTGTTCACAACGAGCGAGAAGGCCCAGATCGTCGAGGACGTGCGCACCTACGAGAAGGCCGAGGCGCTCTGTCGCCGGGCGCAGCGCCGTTGGGGCCTGGATGCCGTCGGTGCCGAGCGCCTCTCCCGCGTCGTTCTGGAGTCCGGGTACGCGAACCTCAGTCGGAAGGCCATGGAGAGGCTCCTGCCGCACATGGAGAGGGGCGTCGCCTACGCCACGGCCGTAAAGGAGGTCTACGGCGAGTTCCACGGGACTGCGGAGGTCCTCGACAGCCTTCCCGCGCTCGACAAGGTCGTGGACGTGCGCAACCCCGTCGTCGTCCGTGTCCTGGCCGAGCTGCGCAAGGTCGTCAACGCGGTGATCCGGCGGTACGGCAAGCCACAGCAGATTCGGATCGAGCTGGCCCGCGATCTCCGCCAGTCCAAGGCCCATCGGCAGCGCACGTCGCGGAAGATCCGCGCGAACGAGCGGGCCCGCGAACAAGCCAAGGGCCGCGTGCTCGACGAGATGGGGCTCCCGGACCCCAAGCGGGACGACGTGCTCAAGGTCCTGCTTGCCGAGGAGTGCGACTGGACGTGCCCCTACACCGGGCGCCCGTTCAACATGGCCGCACTGCTGGGGGACAACCCCGCGTTCGACATCGAGCACATCATCCCGTTCAGCCGGTCGCTGGACGACTCCTTCCTCAACAAGACGCTGTGCTACCACGAGGAGAACCGCAACGTGAAGGGCAACCGCACGCCGCTCCAGGCGTACGGCGGGACCGACCGATGGGAGGGCATCCTGGCCCGCGTGCGTGCCTTCAAGGGCGAGGCCGGACCGGAGAAGCTCCGGCGCTTCCAGCTCACGACCGAGGAGCTGGAGTCGACGGCCGACTTCACGAACCGCCAACTGACGGACACGCGCTACGCGTCGAAGCTCGCCATGCAGTACCTCGGCACGCTGTACGGCGGCCTGTTCGAGAAGGGCGGGCGGCGGCGCGTCCAGGCGGGGCGCGGCGGGATCACCAAGTACATTCGCCAGGCGTTCCATCTCAACCGTGTTCTCGGGGACGGTCCCGGCAAGAGCCGAGACGACCACCGCCACCACGCCGTCGATGCCCTCGCGACCGCCTTGACCGAGCCGCGCATCGTCCAGGCGCTCAGCGAGGCCGCCGTCCAGGCCTGGGAGCGGCGCGGCAAGCGGACCCATTTCGAGGGCATTGACGAGCCCTGGCCCGGTTTCTACACCGACGCCTGGGAGGCCGTCGAGGGCGTCGTGACGTCCCACCGCGTGGACCACAAGGTCAACGGCCCGCTGCACAAGGAGACCCACTACGCCCGCGTTCAGCGGCCCGCACCGGACGGGCAGACGGTCACCGAGTTCCGGGTTCGCAAGCCGCTCGCCGCGCTCACCAAATCGGAGGTCGAGCACATCGCCGATCCCGTCGTGCGACGGGTGGTCAAGGACGCCCTCGCCCAGAGCGGCCTGCCGCCGGCCAAGGCCTTCGCCGACCCGGCCAAACACCCCGTCATCCCGCCCAAAGCCCCCGGCGGACGAAGCACGCCCATCCACCGCGTCCGCGTCCGCTGCCGTGTGAACCCGCAGAAGCTGAGTCAAGGTCCAGGGGAACGCTACGTCACCGCAGAATCGAACCACCATCTGGAGGTTCTTGCGGTTGTGGACGCCGAGGGGAATGAGCGTAGATGGACCGGCTGTGTTGTTGATCGCCTTGAAGCTACGCGACGCCTTCGTGCAGGCCGTGCCGTTATTCAGCGGGACCATGGGCCAGGGATGCGGTTTGTTTTCTCTCTGGCACCAGGCGATACGCTCCAGCTTCCCCGAGCCACGAAGGAGCCGCGGTTGGCGGTTGTGCGTTCCGTCAGCCAAGCCAGGAGCGGCGCGATGGAAGTCGCGCTGGTCGACGTAAACGAGGCTCGGAAAAAGGCGGACATCCGCGCTGCTAAACAGTGGTTCCGCCCGAACCCGAACGCCCTGCGCAAGCTCAGCTGCCGAAAAGTCCTCGTCACCCCTCTTGGCGAGGTCCGCCCGGCCAATGACTGACCGTGTCGTGGACATTTCCGACGGCCCGGCCGCCCTGAGCGTCGCCGACGAGCGGCTCACCATCCGCCGGGGCGACGAGACGCACCGCATCCCCCTCGGCGAGGTCGGCGTGGTCGTCGTCGCCCATCCCGCCGTCACCTACACGCACGCCGTGCTCGCCGGTCTTGCCCGGCACGGCGGGGCGCTGATCGCCTGCGGACCGGACCGCATGCCCGCGGCCATGCTCCTGCCCGTCGCCGGTCACCACGCACAGGCCGAACGTTTCGACCGGCAGGCCCACGCCTCGGCCCCCACGCGCAAGCGCCTCTGGCAGCAGCTCGTCCGCGCGAAGATCAAAGCCCAGGCCCGCTTGCTGGAGGCCGTCCACGGCAGCGACGCGGGCTTGGCGGCGCTGATCTCCCGCGTCCGCTCCGGCGATCCGCAGAACGTCGAGGCCACCGCCGCCCGACGCTACTGGGGGGCGCTGTTCGGCAAGGCCTTCCGGCGGCGCCACGACGCGGAGGACCACAACCGCAACCTCAACTACGGGTACGCCGTCCTGCGGGGCGTCGTGGCGCGGGCCGTCTGCGCCGCGGGGCTGCACCCTTCTCTCGGCCTCCACCACCACAACCGCTACGACGCCTACTGCCTCGCCAGCGACCTCACCGAACCGTTCCGCCCCGTCGTGGACCGCGCCGTCTTCGAGTGGGTCGGCGAGCACGGGACCGACGCGCCGTTCGACAAATCCGCGAAAGCGCACCTTCTCCATGCCCTGATCGCCCGGTATAATATCCGTGGGGAATGGAGGACCCTGTTCGACGTGCTGTCCCGCACGGCGGCGTCGCTGGCGGCCGTGTTCGAAGGACGACGGAAAGCCCTTCTTCTGCCGGAGATCTGACGTGGGTCTGCCGCGGCGCAACCTGTCGGAGTTCCAGGGCGTGTGGCTGTTTACCCTGTTCGACCTGCCGGTGGACGACAAGAAGGCCCGCAAGCGCTACACGCGCTTTCGGAAGCTGCTGATCAAGCAGGGCTTCTACATGGTTCAGTTCTCGGTCTACGCGCGGTACTTCGTCTCGCAGGAGGCCTCGGAGGCCTGCCGCGGGAAGATCCAGGCCGCCGTGCCCCCCGACGGGCACGTTCGCCTGCTGATGGTGACGGACCATCAGTTCGGGAAGATGCAGGTTTTTCATGGAAAAACCGAGTCCCCTGCCGAGAAACCCCCGGAGCAGTTGCTGCTTTTCTGAGGCCGGAATCGTCCGACCCCTCGCAACCCCAAGGGGTTACGAGGGGTCTAGTGTATCCAACCGACGACTCTCCGCAAGCCACAGCCATCCGGCAC
>Ga0272441_10002127_pt1 | contig 40833 bp, 43 predicted proteins | sample SSMProp6N_FD_193582 | JGI IMG/M metagenome (GOLD analysis project Ga0272441, IMG submission 193582) | Marine sediment archaeal communities from Little Sippewissett salt marsh, Falmouth, MA, United States - SSM-Prop-6N | ecosystem: Environmental > Aquatic > Marine > Wetlands > Sediment ...
ATATTTAATCCCCGACACATCACACGGGACTTAATCAAGGCCAGCGCCTGAATTGGAGGTGCCACGATGACGGTCAGGGTTTCCAAGGCATTCTATAACGAGGTAATGGAAATAAAAGAGAAGGGTGAGGTTGACGTGAATGACCCCGACGCCGTCCTGGAATACGCCATCAAGCACGGCTACTCGGTATTGATGAGAATGATTCAGGGAAACCCGAACCGCTATTTACGCTGCATTAATGACGGTATGGCCCCGGCTGAATGACGGGCCTGCCTTAAAGACATTAAAACCTGACAGGGGGGTAGTAAGATGCCGGACAGCGTCTATAAGGTAATCACGCTCATCGGGAAAAGCCCCGAGTCCTGGGAGAAGGCAGCGGCTCATGCCATCGAGGCGGCGGCCAAGAAGCTGGAAGACCTGAGGATTGCCGAGATTGAGCAACTGGACATGACCATTGAAGACGGCAAGGTCACCAACTACCGGGCCAGGGTAAAGGTCTCGTTCAAGTATCACGGCAAGGAAATGTAACCCGGCTCGCACCGCCAGTAACATATCCGGGGAATAAAGCAGCGATTCTTTTCGTAAGCAGGCGTAGCGTCTTATACACGAAAATTTTCGGAAGTAGGCGTCGTACTTTCTATACGAGACCTTCTTTACAGGTAGGCCCGGCGTATTCTTTACAAAAAAGAACCGCCTTCCGCGCGAGACTTATTACGGAAGGCGGTTCGTATGTCAAGCCGGGCTCAGTCGCGACGATTCGCTTATTGCGTCAAGCCCGGGCTAGTTAAAGACGCTGTAGGCCACCTGAACCGTCAGGCTGACTTCAAGCTCACCGGGACTAATCGACGGCTCCTCAATCATCACCGGGGCCGGGGTCGCTTCGGTGGGTACGCTCGGAGTTGCCATGCCCCCCATTGCGTAGTAGGTACTGCGGTAGACGGGGGAAGTCGTCCCCTCGGAGATATAGGTCGCCTTGCCCAGGGTCAGCCCGGCCAGGTCGGCGAGCTGCTCCGCCTTGTCGGCGGCCTCAGCCATCGCCAGCTCCCTAACCTCTGCGTAGTAGGCCTCGGGGTCATCGACCGAAAAGTCGATACTGCTAATCCGCACCAGGTCACCGCCAGCGGTCACTACACCGTCGATTACCGCCCCGACCTCCTCGACGTCTCGTACCTTAGCGGTCACGGTGTTGGTTACCCAGTAACCGGTGATGACCTCCTCCATCGTTCTCTCGTCCCAGCGCGTCCGCTGGTTAATGCTGAAATAGTCGGTCTGGATATCGCTCGCGGCCACGCCGCCATCGTCGAGCGCCGTCATCACAGCCGCCATCGCCGTCTGGGCCTGTGTCTGGGCCTCAGCCACTGTCGCTGCCTGCGATTCCACCCCCACTCTCAAGGTCGCCACATCCGGGGTAATCGTAATCTCACCGGTACCGCTCACCCAGATACCTTCCGTCTGACTGTTAATAACCACGGTACTGCCCTCCGGCACCGTTACCTCCGAGCCATTGTCCGCCAGCCCGGCGGTGGTGCAGCCGGAAAGCGCCACGACCGCCAGGACGGCGACCGCGCCGATAGTAATACCCGTTAACACCTTTCTGTTCATCTTGTTACCTCCATAATTTTCGTAAATTTTTGTAAGTTCTCGTAAACGCTTTTATGAGACTCCCGAAACGTCTTTATAAGACCTTCGAAATACGCTCAAAGGTTCCAGGACGTAAACTGCTCCATTTATGAATCCTTTCATCTATTCAAGTGGTATCTGAAACTCCCAAGGTCCTTCCCAGTCGCCGTAATCACTGATTGTCAGGCTTAGCTCCCGGACGCTTGCGGAAACCGGATCCGGGACACGCCAGATATACTGGAAGCCCTCCGGACGCGGCGCGATAATACTCGGTTGGCCGAGGGCCTGCACCGCACCATCATCAAGACGGTAGCCGGCCTCCGGCAGCGGCGGCATCTCCGGCGGGCTATCCGGGTTGATAGGGGCGTCGGCATCATAACCGGGCGGCGCCATGACGATATGGAATTCAAGGCCGTCGGGAGCCACATCAACCTGCTCCAGGGTAGCGGTTACCCCACCCACGACCTGAGACGCCATCGGTTGGAATGTACCCTCGAAAACCCCCTCCGGGGGCAGGATGTAGAAGCCGCCAATAATCTGCTGGGGCGATGTACCGAGCCGGAATCGGTAGTAACCGTAAGGGGCGGCGTTTCCGGCATCATCGCGCTGGTCCCAGGTCAGGCCGTAACTAACCTCCTCTTCCGGTACCAGTTGTTTGGTCGCCTCGCCGGCGGGGAAGTTGCGCACCGTCTCATCCTCCCCACGGTCGGGGCGAATAATGGTAACCTCCAGAGGGAAGGAATCAACTGTCTGCGGCTCATCAGTGGCGTTGTAGAGGCTGAACTCAACGGTCACCACCTCACCCGGTAAATACGAATCCTGCCCGGTAAGTTCCGTCACTATAACCCTCGTTGGCCGTGCCGGCGGGGTCGGGTGCACCTCCTGGGGAGGCACGGGCGTTGCTGGCGAGGTGGGTGAGGGTGGGGTTTCCAGAGTAACCGGTGCGGGCTTTTCACCGGGTTCTCCACCTAACCTCGATGAAGGCTCAAGCCAGTCGAAAACCCCCAGCCGCCCCATCGCGCCCACCGCCACCAGCGCCACCACCAGCATCACCGCCGCCGTGCGCCAGGCCGGGTTTTCCCGCCACAGACTGAGCCACCACTCCCGGAACGAGCGCCGGGCAGACGGAGATGCTGTCTCCCCCTCGTTCAGGCGGCAGAGCAATTTTGCCCTCAGCCGCTCCCTGAAATCCGGCGTCGGCTCCGGCCGCAGCCGGAGCATGGTGCGGGCGAAATCGAGCGCCGTGCGGCAGTCATCGGTCAGCGCCGGGCTGAGTTTAACATCCTCACCCGCCAGCAGGCGGTCGAGGTTATCCAGAAAATGCTTTTCCATATTGGATTGGCTAACCATTTGGCCACTCCCCGAAACAATCCCGCAGCTTACGTACTACCCGGTAGAGGATTGTTCCCACATTAGACTCCGAAAGCCCCGTCAACCCGGCAATTTCCCGGTTAGTGAATTCGCCGCCAAACTTCAGCGAGACGATATCCCGCTCCTGGGAAGACAGGGTTGCCAGGCAAGCCTTGAGCTGCTGCCGGCATTGCTTCCCGGCGAACTTTTCCTCCGGCTGGTTGCGTTTCATACCGGCCATTCCTGTTACCTTCTCCAGTGGCAGCCACCGCTTCTTACCGATCGCGCGATAATGATCGGTCAGGGTGTTACGGGCGATGGCAAAAAGCCAGGTGGCAAACGACGACCGTTCCGCCCGGAAGCTGCCGAACCGGGTCAGCGCCTTCTCGAACACAACCGAGGTCAGATCTTCAGCCTGACCGCTATCGTTCACCCGATAGCTGAAGTAACGGAAGATACGGGGCAAATATTGCTCGTAAAGGGCAACAAACTCCAGGGCCCCACCAGCCTTTACCTCACCCGGCCGCAGTGAACGCGCTGTTTCTCTCAAAGCTTACCTCGAGGTCTTACTGTATATGTATACGCAAAAACGGGCGATGTATCACATCGCGCCTGCCGTTTATGGCTGCTGACTGGGTTTTGTCGCCCCGGACTCTTGACAAATCACGGAATAAATGGCATAAATATAAGACGTTAGAAATAAATAACATACAGGTGGCGCCGGATGAAAACAAGACAGGCCCTGATTACCGCCGTGATTATCGCCGTGATACTGATGGTGGTCCTGATCTCGACCCGTGAATACTACATCGCCATCGCCCTGGGAGTGGAGGCGCTGCTCGCTTTCCGCCGCGAGCTGTGGTCACTGGCCCGCTACCGCCGCCTGCCGCCGCTCGACGAGCGGTTTCAGGAAAACATCAAGAAGGCGGCCCGCAACAGCTTCGTCGTTATGGTCGTGGGCACCGTTTTCCTGGTGCTGGCCTATGCCATTAACGTCGATTACATCGTCGATTACGAGCCGTTTCGGGTCCTCACCTGGCTGCTTATCCTCGGCGGCCTCGTTTACCTAATCAGTTACGTTTTCTACGACCGCGCCGAACCGAAGCTCCGTCCGGCAGAACTGAAACGGTTCTGGACGTTCCTGCACGTGGTGGGGATTGCCTTCGGCTCCGGTATCACCAGCATCTTCCTGCACAACGTCATCAGCCGGACGGGGGTGGAGGAACCGGTTTTCTTCGTCATCGGGGTTTTACTGGCTCCGATTGCCATCGCCGTGGGGCTGGTCGGCAGCCTAGTAATCTTCGGCAAGGGGCTGACCCGCCGCCAGCTACCGGAGGACGATTAGCCGAAAGGCGACGCCGCGATGAAGACCAGAATCAAGGAATACCGTGCCCAGCGTAACCTGACCCAGCAGGCCCTGGCCGACCTGGTGGGCGTGCGCCGGGAGACGATTATCTTCCTAGAACAGGGGAAATACAACCCTTCCCTGAGACTGGCCTATAACATCGCCCGGGCCCTGGAAGTGGGCATCGACGAGGTCTTCAGCTTCGAGGATGAAGAGTGAGAGGCAAGACAACTCGCTTATGATTCAGCGGCATCTTTATCGTTAGCGAAGAAGGTCTTGGCACCACCCTCCGCCGCCAGCAACTGGCGCGGGGAGCCCTCGAAGACGGCCCGGCCGCTTTCGATGATGTAGCCCCGGTCGGCGATATCCGCCACCTGCTCCAGCTTCTGGTCAATCAGCATGATGGTTACTCCACGCTCTTTAAGCTCGGCAATGGCCGTAATCACCCTGCGCACCAGCCGCGGGGCCAGCCCCAAGGTGGGACAATCGAGCAGTAACAGCCGGGGACGCGACATCAGGGCCCGCCCCACCGCCAGCATCTGCTGCTCCCCCCCCGAGAGGGTCCCGGCGTACTGCCGCTGCCGCTCCTTGAGCACCGGGAAGAGGCTGAACACTGTCGTCATGTCATCCTCGATACCGTCGCCACCCCGGCGCCGGTGGTAGGCCCCCAGCAGCAAATTATCGCTGACATTCATGTCCGGGAAAAGCAGCTTCATCTCATCGACGTAGGATATGCCGTGGGTAACAATCTTCTCCGGCGGCAGGTGGTGCACGGGCACCCCGGCGAGGATAACCTCGCCGCTGGTAACCGGCAGCAATCCGCAGACGGCCTTCATCACCGCCGTCTTGCCGGAGCCGTGATGGCCCGCCAGGACAACGATTTCACCCACCCTGACGTAGAGCGACACCCCGCGCAGGGCCGGCACCGAGCCGTAACGGGCGGCAACATCCTGCATAACGAGCAGCTTCTCTTTAGACCTGTTCACTGGTCATCTACCTCCCGCACCCCCGGCTGCTCACCGCCGAGGTAGGCATCAATCACCCGCCGGTCGCGCTGTATCTCCGCCGGCGTGCCGTCGGCGATCTTCTCGCCATGGTCGAAGACGATTACCTGACTGGCAATCCCCATCAGGATATCGGTCAGGTGCTCGACAATGACAATCGTGATTCCCTGGGACTGTAGCGCCCGAATCAACTGGTTCAGCTTGGTAACCTCATCGGCGACCAGGCCGCTGTAGGGCTCGTCGAGCAGCAGCAGTTCGGCGCCGCTGGCCAGCGCCCGCGCCAGCCCCACCAGCTTCTGCTGCCCCCAGGAAAGGCTGGCCGGGGCAGCGAAGGCCGCCTTCTCCAGGCCCACCAATGCCAGCTTTTCCAGCGCCGCCTCGAAGACCCGCTGCTCATCGTCACGGGCCTTCTTCAGACTCAACCCGGAGCTCATGAAGTCGGTCGTCGCGTGACGGTGGCGGCCGACCATGACGTTCTCCACTACCGACATACTGAGAAAGAGCTGGATATCCTGAAAGAGCTGGGTGATACCGCGACTGGCAATGCGGTACGGCGCCAGATTGCTGATTAGCTCCCCGGCGAAGTAGATTTCCCCGGTATCGGGCAGCGCCAGGCCGCTGATAATCTTGAGTAGGGTCGATTTACCGGCCCCGTTGGGACCGATGATAACCAGGATGTTGCCCCGCGCCAATGAGAAGTCCACCCCCTTGAGGACGGACAGTCTTCCGAACGACTTAGAAATGCCGCGAACCTCAAGGAGATAGTCCCCGGCGATGGTCTTGCCCCGACGGCGGTGCGGCGGCACCAGCTTAGGTTTCATTAATCTTTGTCCTCTTTGACGCTGCCCGGCGCACCACCGAGACCAGTCCCTGCGGCATGAAAAGCAACGCCAGCGCTAAGATAATACCATAGGCAATCAACTCGTAGGCCCCACTAAGACCACCGACGAGCACGGGCACTGATTCCCGCAGCAGCTCGCGCAGGCCGATAATCAGGCCCGCCCCCAGGAAGGCCCCCCAGGGGCTGGAACGCCCGCCAATAATCGCCATCAGGGCTACCATGGCGGAATACTGGATCATAAAGGTGTTCGGCTCGATAATCCGGGTGTAGTGGGCGTAGGCGCTGCCCGCCAGGCTGGCGTAGACGGCGCTGAGGACGAAGGCCCACACCTTGTAGCGTAGCACGTTGACCCCCAGCACCTGAGCGGCATCCTCGCTGCCGCCGGCGTAGGTATTGAGGGCCCGCAGCGCCCGGCCGTTACGGGAATCGGTCAGGTTGAGGGAGAATATCAGTAGCAGGAAGGCCATTATCCAGATGAAATAATAGTTGAAGAGCAGGTCCTGCGAGCCGATTCCGCCAATTGTAATCGGCGGGATGTTCATGAAGCCGATGGCCCCGCCGGTAATATCGACCATGCTGGTGACCAGGTAGAAAAAGACCAGGTTCAGGGCCAGGGTGACCCCGGCCAGGATCAGGCCGTGGAGGCGGAACATGAAGCGCCCGACGAGGCCGGCAATCGCCCCGGTGACCAGCGCCGCGAAGAAGAGCGCCGCCCACGGCGACCACCCGTAGCTCGTGGTGAGGACAGCCGAGATATAGGCCCCGCAGCCGAAAAAGGCACCGTGACCCAGTGAAATCTGGCCCCCCAGGCCCATTATCATAATCAGCCCCATGGTGACGACGCAGTAAAAGCCAATGTCAATCATAATCGTCACCGGGTAGGCCCCGGCCCCCAGGGGCACGGTGAAAAAGACGATGGCCAGTATTATCAACAGCCGGTTCTGCAACCGCGCCTGGGCCACCTTCTGCGGCATCTGTCTTAAGAGCTTAATCCCGTTTAATACCATCTCTATCCTTTGCCGGCGGTGACCAGCAAGCCGCGCCGCCGGGAGAGAAAGATTATCACCAGAATCAGGGGGGCGATGGCATTATGGTAGCCGCCGGGGATTACCCCTGCCGTTATCGCCTCCACCATGCCGAAGACAAAACCGCCCAGGATAACCCCTTCGGCCCGGGTTATCCCGCCGACGAACGCCGCCAAAAGCCCCTTGGCCGTCAGCGGCAGCCCCATTGAGTACGAGGTCATCGTCAGGGGGGTTATCAGCGCTCCGACCAGTGCCCCCAGCCCCGCTGCCAGGGTAAAGGAAAAAATGGCCATACGGCCGATGCTGATGCCCATTAGCCGGGCCCCCAATGGCTCGCTGGCACAGGCCCGCAGTGCCTTCCCCATCATCGTCCGGTTGAAAAATACGAACAAAGCAATCACAATGCCGACGGTGACCCCGATGACCCAAGGGGTCTGCCCGAAAATAGTTGCCCCGGCGAGACGCAAACTGGGGGTATTGAGGAAAGCGGGCAGCGAGCGGTACTCCCAGCCCCAGATGAGAAGGGCTATCCCCTCGATAATGAAGGCAAAGCTGAGGGTCAGGAAGACCCAAGTCGAACCGGAGGCGCTCCGGGCGGGCAGCATGATGAAGCGGTAGAGCCCGGCCCCTGCCAGCGAGGTAATTACAATCGCCAGCAGGATGCTCGGCACCAACGGCACCCCGAAGTTATGGAAGCTAACGGTCAGCATCCCGCCTAGCATCACGAACTCGCCCTGGGCCAGGTTCAGCACCCGGGTTACACTATAGACGACGAAGAAACCCAATCCCACAGCGGTATAGATACTGCCCAGATTCAGACCGCTGAAAAATATCTGTAAAGCAGTTGCAGAATCCAATCTACCCTCGATATCTATTTACCGATTAAGCGGCGCCCCGCCGCAGGAAGACGACCGGTCCGGCCTACCGGAATGACAGCCCTAACAGTAATCAAGCAGTCCCCACCATCCACCCCCGGGTCCGGTAAAGAACACGCTCCGCTATCAATTAGCCAACAATTTGGTCTTATTCTAACACAACCTCGCCCCCGGCACACTACCCTCAACCGGGAAACTTGTATAAACGCCGCCGCTATTATTTAATAAAATAACCGCCGGGAACTTACGCGGGGAGAAGAAAGCAGGAGCAAGGCGATGACGGAACAGGCGACGGTAGCGATTGTCCGGGCCACCGAATATGAAACCGCCACCATTGAGGCGGCGGTGGCAAAAAGCCTTAAGATCATCGGGGGTATCGACGACCTGGTCAGGCCGGGGCGGAAGATACTGCTCAAGATCAATCATCTGCCACCAGCCTCGGCCCCGGAGAAGGGTATCATCACCCACCCCGTTTTCACTGAGGCCGTCATCCGGCACCTCCAAGGGATGGGGGCTGAGATTACCGTCGGCGACGACATCGAGTCCGCCCGGGGATTCGCCATTTCCGGCTACGACGAGATGTGCCGCCGCAACGGGGTGCAGCTTATAAACTTCCGCGAGCAGGGCTTTACCGAGACCCCCGGTGACGGCCGCATCCTGAAGAGCATACACCTCGCTAATTTCATCCGGGAGGTGGACTCAATCATAAACCTCCCCAAACTCAAGACCCACTCGCTGGCGGTGCTCACCGGCGGCATCAAGAACAACTACGGCTTCATCCCCAGCGGTCGGCGCGTCCGCTGGCACGGAGAGTACGCCCGCCCCAACGACTTCAACGGGGTGCTGGTGGATATCTTCGCCGCCGTAAAACCGCAACTGACCATCATGGACGGCATCGTCGCCATGGAGGGGGAGGGACCAGCGCTGGGCAGCCTCCGCCAGTTAGGGGTTATCCTCGCCAGCCGCGATACCGTGGCGCTGGACACGGTGGCTGCCGCCGTTATCGGTCTCGACCCCGGCACGGTCGGCGCCATCCGCCAGGCCGCCGCCCGCGGGCTGGGTAGCGGCGATTTAGCCCGGATTAAGACCGTCGGCGAGAAGCGAGCCGCCGTCCGCTGCCCCGATTTCAAGCTGCCGCTGAACGCCACCAGCCGCCTGACCGGCCAGGCCCCCCGCCACCTCATCCGCCACCTGATGGGGCAATACACCATCCAGCCGTATCTGATAATCGAGAACTGCGTCCACTGCGGGGAGTGCCAGAACATCTGCCCCGCCGGGGCCATACATGAAACCGACGGGCGCTTCGAGATTGACTACCGGAAATGCATCCGCTGCCTCTGCTGTGGCGAGGTCTGCCGCTATGATGCCATCGTCCCCCGGCGGCCGCTCGGCGGCCGGATAATGAACGCCTTCTATAAGGCCGGGCAGCGCCTCATCCGTTCCCGTAGCACCGATTAACACGACGAGGAGGAAGATAATGAAGGAACTGGTCAAGGTGGCCGCGGTGCAGACCGACCCCCGGATTGGTGAGACCGCCGCCAACCTGGAGGATATCCTGAATGCCACTGCCGAGGCCGCCACTCAGGGGGTGAGGTTAATCGTCTTTCCCGAATGCGGCCTGACCGGCTATATCTTCATCAGCCGCGAGGAAGCGATGACCGCCGCCGAGACCATCCCCGGCCCTGCCACCGAGAAGATTACCGCCCTCTGCCGGCAGCGGGATGTCTATGTCGTCCTGGGGCTGCTGGAGAAGGATGGAGAGCGCCTCTTCAACGCCGCCGCCCTCGTCGGCCCGGCGGGGGTAATCGGCAGCTACCGCAAGAATCACCTGCCGTTCCTCGGTGTTGACCGCTTCGCCACCCCCGGCGACCGACCCTTCCGGGTCTTTCCCACCCCGGTGGGCAACATCGGGCTCTTTATCTGCTACGACATCGTCTTTCCGGAGAGTGCCCGGGTGATGACGCTTGATGGCGCCGACATCCTGGCCCTGCCGACCAACTTCCCCCAGGTACGACGTGAGACCCTTTCCACCCACGTCATCAACACACGCGCCATCGAGAACCGGGTTCACGTCATCGCCGCCGACCGGGTCGGGCACGAGCGTGGCTACGGCTTCGCCGGTTTGAGCAAAATCGTGAGCGCCACCGGCAAGGAGGTGGGCCTGGCCAGTCCTGACAGGGAAGAGATTATCTACGGCGAGGTCGACCTGGAGCAGGCCCGCACCAAACGGATGGTAATCACCCCCGGCGAGTACGAACTCGACTACATCCGCGACCGGCGCCCCGACATCTACGAGCGGTTGACCGATGCCACCCCGGAGTGACGCCGGACTTGACTTTTAGGGGCCCCATTCCTATAATAAATATTCTAGTTGGGTTAGTCTTGGCATCAGTGGCATTAAGGCTACGAGAGGTGGCGCCCGAGTAGCGCAATGGTAGCGCAACCGACTTGTAATCGGTAGGTTAGTGGGTTCGAATCCCCTCTCGGGCTTTGTGTTTAGTAAGGGTTTTCCGGGAGGGGTGCCGGAGTGGTTAATCGGAGCAGTCTGTAAAATTGCCGCCTGAAAGGGCTACGCAGGTTCGAATCCTGCCCCCTCCACCACTCACCAAGTCACCATCAAGGGGCTTGTCTGCAGTGGTAGACGTCACGCCTCAAAAACTGTATAATACTTGAGTAAATGCCCACATAGCTCAGTCGGAAGAGCACGTTCTTGGTAAGAACGGGGTCACCAGTTCGAATCTGGTTGTGGGCTGTGGATTAAAGGGGGAATTTTAAATAATGGCTAAGCAAAAGTTCGAGAGAACTAAACCGCATTGTAATGTCGGCACCATCGGTCACGTTGACCACGGCAAGACGACCTTAACCTCGGCGATAACGACCGTGCTGGCCGCTGCCGGAGTCGGCAGCACCACCGTCCGCTCCTTCGACAGTATCGACAACGCCCCTGAAGAGAAGGCGCGCGGCCTGACCATCGCCATCGCCCACGTCGAGTACGAGACCGCGAAACGGCATTACGCCCACATCGACTGCCCAGGGCATGCTGACTTCGTCAAGAACATGATTACCGGCGCCGCTCAGATGGACGGGGCCATCCTGGTAGTCAGCGCCCCCGACGGCCCGATGCCCCAGACCCGCGAGCACGTCCTGCTCGCCCGCCAGGTTGAAGTCCCGGCGATGGTCGTCGCCCTGAACAAGGTTGACATGATGGACGATGAGGAGCTGCTGGAGCTGGTGGAGATGGAGGTCCGGGAGCTGCTCAGCAAGTACGAATTCCCCGGCGATGATATCCCAATTGTCCGCCTCAGCGCCCTCAAGGCCCTGGAGTGCGGCTGCGGCAAGCAGGATTGTCAGTGGTGCGGCCCTATCCTCAAGCTAATGGATGCCGTTGATGATTACATTCCGATTCCGCCGCGTCCTACCGACCAGCCCTTCCTGATGCCGGTCGAGGACGTCTTCAGCATCAAGGGGCGGGGCACGGTGGTTACCGGCCGTGTTGAGCGCGGTATTATCCACCCCGGAGATGAAATCGAAATCGTTGGTCTGCACCACAAGACCCGCAAGATTGTCGTCACCTCGCTGGAAATGTTCCACAAGCTGCTCGACGACGGCCAGCCGGGCGACGCCGTCGGCGCGCTGCTGCGTGGCATCGACCGTGACGAGGTCGAGCGCGGCCAGGTGCTGGCTGCTCCGGGCACGATTAAGCCGCACACCGAGGCTGAGACCCGGGTCTACGTACTGACCAAGGAAGAGGGCGGCCGGCATACCCCCTTCTTCAACGGTTACAAGCCACAGTTCTACATCAAGACCACCGATGTCACCGGCTCCATCGAGCTGCCCAAGGGCGTCGAGATGGTGATGCCGGGCGATAACATCGACATGAAGATCAAGCTGATTTACCCGATGGCCCTGGAACAGGGGCTGCGTTTCGCGATTAGAGAAGGAGGCCGAACGGTAGGTGCGGGCACGGTCACCCGCATTATTGAGTAGTTATGGCTAAGAAGGCTGACGCTAGAATTATTATTCACCTCGCCTGCACCGAGTGCAAGGAGAAGACCTATACCACAACCAAGAACCGGCGGAACGATACGCAGCGGCTGGAGCTTAACAAGTACTGCCCCCGCTGCCGGACACGCCGGCTCCACCGGGAAACTAAGTAGTAGGGTTTAGTATGGCAAAGAGCACAACGGTAACCACTGCCAAGAGCGGCCCCTCGCCGCGGCGCTTCTTCGGTGACATCACCGGGGAACTCAAGAAGGTAACCTGGCTGTCGAGGCGCGAGGTGGCCTACCTCACCGGCGTGGTTATTATCATGACAGTAATTGCCGGGGCGGCCTTGGGATTTATCGACCTCGGTTTTTCCAAGATCATCAGCCAGGCTTTAGGAGGCTAGCGGGTCGTAATCACCGGGCGTAAGGTAACAGAGGTTTCACTGGGGATTTCTCCGGGAGTCCCCAGTGATAATGTATTTTAGGGGGAGCCCCATATTAATTGGGGAACGGACAGGAAATCGTGACGGAGAAAACAAAACCGTGGTTTGTGGTTCATACCTACTCCGGGTATGAAGAGCGGGTCAAGAAGAACCTGGAACAGCGCATTCATTTTATGGACTCGGAAGGCGCGATTGCCCAGGTGGTAATCCCTACCGAAGAAGAGATCGAGGTGCGGGGCGGGCAGAAGCGTAACGTGGCCAAGAAGATTCTGCCCGGCTACGTGCTCATCCAGATGGACATCAGCGACCAGAGCTGGATGATCGTGCGTAATACGCCGGGCGTGACCGGTTTCGTCGGCAGCGGCGATAAGCCGGTGCCTCTCAAGGAATCCGAGGTCAACCAGATTCTGAAGCAGATGGAAGCCGAAGCCCCCAAGCTCAAGATCGGTTTCCGCGAGGGCCAGAGTGTCCGGGTCACCGAAGGGCCCTTCGTCGATTTTATCGGCGTGGTTGACAGCATCAACTCGGAAAAGGGCAAGGTGCGGGTGATGCTCTCCCTTTTCGGACGGGAAACCCCGGTCGAGGTTGATTTCCTGCAGGTAGAGAAACTGTAAAGCCACGACCGGCTTATCGTGAGATGGAGATATTTCTTTAGGAGACAGCAATGGCCAAGAAGGTAAAAACCATTATTAAACTGCAGATTCCCGCCGGGAAGGCGAACCCCGCTCCCCCGGTCGGTCCGGCATTAGGTCAGCACGGCATCAACATCATGGCCTTCTGCAAGGACTATAACGAACGTACCGCCTCCCAGGACGGTTTAATCATCCCCGTCGAGATAACCGTCTTTGAAGACCGTTCCTTCACATTCATCACCAAAACCCCACCCGCCAGCGACTTGATTAAGAAGGCAATGGGACTGGATAAGGGCTCCGGGCTTACCGGCCGCGAAAAGGTCGGGGTGCTGTCCCAGGAAAAGCTCCGCGAAATTGCCGAACAGAAAAAGAAGGACCTCAATGCCGTCAGCATCGAGGCTGCCGAACGCATCATCGCTGGTACCGCCCGCAGCATGGGAATTGAGATTGAATCAGCGGCCTAGGCGCCGCCGATACTATCAATAAACCATAATACACGACGGCGGCTGTTAGGGCCAGCCCGGGAAGGGTGGTGTTTATGTTAGCCAGAAAGTTCTTAATGCCTCCGACGATTATCTTCGGTATGGGCAGCGCGGCCCAAAGCGGCAGCGAGTGCCGCCAGTTAGGCGGCAGCAAGGGTTTAATCGTCACCGACGAAATACTCCTCAAGCTCGGGGCCCTCAAGGGCATCGAGCTTTCGCTTAGTGAAGCAGGTATCCCCGCCACCACCTTCACCGGGGTCTTTACCGAACCGACAGTGGACTTCGTTAATGACGGCCTCAAGGCCTACCGGGAAAACGGCTGTGACTTCCTGCTCGCCGTCGGCGGTGGCAGCGCCATCGATACTGCCAAGGCCATCTCGGTGATGGCCACCAACCCCGGCAACATCGCCGATTACCAAGGCGCGGGCAAGGTTACCGGCCCCGGCGCCCCGCTGGTCTGCGTACCCACCACCGCCGGCACCGGCAGCGAGGTTACCCAGTTTACCATTATCACCGATACCGTCCGCGACGTTAAAATGCTCATCACCAGCCCACTGCTGGTGCCGACCAAGGCCATCGTTGACCCGGAACTGACCCTGTCGATGCCGCGCGGCCTGACCGCCGCCACCGGGATCGATGCCCTGACCCATGCCATCGAGGCCTACGTCTCAATCAAGGCTCAGCCGATGAGCGATCTCTTTGCCCTCTCCGCCATCGAGCTGATTGCGGGCAACCTGCGCCAGGCCTGGGCCAACGGCCACAACGTCGCGGCCCGGGAGGAAACCATGCTCGGTGCCCTCCAGGCCGGTATCGCCTTCAGCAACGCTTCGGTGGCGCTGGTGCACGGCATGAGCCGCCCTATCGGGGCTTACTTCCACGTCGCCCACGGCGTTTCCAACGCCGCCCTGCTCAGCGTGGTCACCGAATTCAGCCTGATCGGTAATCCGGCGCGCTACGCCCGCATCGCTGCGGCGATGGGCGAGAACGTCGAGGGCCTGAACGACCTCGACGGCGCCGAGGTGGCCGCCGAGGCTATCAGCCGCCTTATCGAGGATATCGAGATACCCTCCCTACGGCAGCTGGGCGTCGACAGCGATAAACTCGAAATGCTGGCCCCGGAGATGGCCGAGGCGGCGATTGCCAGCGGCAGTCCGGGCAACAACCCCCGCCAGGCTACCAAAGAGGAGATTATCGAGCTTTATAAGCTAGCCTATAACCAATAGCTAGATTTAGCAACACTCACCGTGAGAAAGGAGTGAAACAAGGAGGATTTCTATGGGAGAAAAACTGGAACCAGAGGCCGTACAAAAACTAGTAAGCGAGTACATCGACCGAGCTAAAAAGGCACAACGGATCGCCGAAACCTATTCCCAGGAAAAGGTAAATGAGTTAGTAGCAGCGATGGCCTGGGTCGTTGTCAAGAACGCGGAAGAGCTCGCCAAATTTACTCAGGACGAGACTCGTTTGGGCCGGCAGGAACACAAAACCGTCAAATTACAGAAGAAGATCCGCGGTTGTCTGCGTGACCTCAACCGTGAGAAGACGGTCGGTATTGTCGAGGTTAACCCTAAAAACGGAATCACCAAGATTGCCAAACCCGTCGGCGTCGTCGGGGCGATTACCCCGGTTACCAATCCAGAAGCGACCCCAACCATCAACGCCATGTTCGCGGTTAAGGGCGGCAACGCGGTCGTCATCGCCCCCCACCCCCGCGGCAAAAAATGCGCCGCTAAAATCTGCGGGCTAATGCGCGAGGCAATCGAAAAACTGGGCGCGCCGGCGGATTTAATCCAGTGCATCCCCGAACCCACGATAGAACTCAGCCAGGAAGTCATGCGCCAGTGCGACCTGGTGGCGGCGACCGGGGGCAATGCGATGGTTCACTCGGCTTACAGCTCAGGAACACCAGCCTACGGCGTCGGGGTCGGCAATGCCGCCGTTATCGTCGATGAGACAGCCGATATTAAAGACGCCGCCCACAAGATAATGCTGGGCAAGACGTTCGACTGGGCCACCAGCTGCTCGGCGGAGAACTCCATCATCGTGGAAGAGAGCATCTATGACAAGATGATGGAGGCCCTACAGGCCGAGGGCGGCTATCTGACCAGTAAAGAGGAAAAAGAGAAGCTACAGAAAGCGGTGTGGACGGCCCCTAAGGCAATCAACCGTGAGATAGTGGCCCAGCCGGCAACCAGGATTGCCGAGGTGGCGGGCTTTACTATCCCCGAAGATCGCCTCTTCATAATGGTTGAGGAAGAGGGCATCGGGCCGGATTACCCGTTCTCCGGGGAAAAGCTCTCCGTGATTTTAACGGTCTACAAGTATAAAGGGTTCGATAACGCGGTTGACCTGGTGAAACGCATCACCGGCTACATGGGTTTGGGGCATTCCTGCGGCATTCATTCCTTCAATGATGACCGGATTGACCAGCTGGGCCTGCAGACCAAGACCGGGCGTGTCATCGTGCGTCAATCTCAGAGCTACGCCAACAGCGGCGACTGGTGCAACGGGATGCCATTCTCCCTGAGCATCGGCTGCGGCACCTGGGGCGGTAACGCCAGTTCCGAGAATATCCAGATGAAGCACTTCTTGAACGTTACCCTGGTGGCCCGACCGATTGAGCCGGTTATCCCCACCGACGATGAACTGTTCGGGGATTACTGGGCAAAATACGGCAAGTAAGGGATTGCCGGGAGATACTACGAGCCGAGAAACTTGTAATCCCTACCCGAAATGGGATACAATGCGGGGTAACGCAAATTTCTAGATAGGGTAAAGCATGGTTAAGCAAGGCAAGAAATATCAGGAAGCAGTCAAAATGCTGGAGCCGGAGAAGGCGTACCCGCCGGAAGAGGCCATCGAGATGGCCAAGAAGGCAGCCTACGCTAAGTTCGACGAGACGGTCGAGCTTCATCTGCGGATGGGGGTTGACCCGCGTAACGCCACCCAGCAGGTGCGCGGGGTAGCTCTGCTACCGCACGGCCTGGGCAAACAGGTGCGCGTTCTGGTCTTCGCCCAGGGCGAGGCCGAGAAGATTGCCCGTGAGGCTGGGGCCGACGTCGTCGGCAGCGACGACCTGGTCAAGCAGATTGAGGATGGCTGGCTGGAGTTCGACGCCGCCATGGCCACGCCCGACATGATGGGCAAGGTTGGTAAGCTGGGCCGGGTACTGGGGCGCAAGGGACTGATGCCCAACCCCAAATCAGGCACCGTGGTCGCCGCCGAAGACCTGCCACGGGTAATCAGTGACGCCCGCAAGGGTAGAGTCGAGTTCAAGCTGGACCGCACCGCCATCATTCACGTCACCCTGGGCAAGGTCAGCTTCGATAGTAGCAAACTGCTGGACAACATGACCGCGGTGGTCGAAGCCATTGTCAAGGCCAAGCCCGCCGGGGCCAAGGGCCAGTATATCAAGTCGGCCTCGCTAACGACGACGATGGGGCCGGGTATCAAGCTCGACCTCAACACCACGACGGCCCTGAGTGCCGGCTAGCGACAATATCACATAATAGTGTATAATAGTTTAGGGTTTAGTCCTGAGACAGCAGGCGCCGGTTACGGCTTAATAACTGCCTGCCGAGGAACAACTAACCGGCCAGATACCGGATTCGGCCTTGTTACCGAACGGTTCTTTCAGCCCCTGTGTTCCTTGGCACAGGGGCTTGTTTTTTGGCACCGGCCCAATAACGGACACGGAGGTTAGCAGGGATGGCAACCAGAGAAGATAAAGCTAAGGTAATCGACCAGTTGGAAGAGGGCATCGCCAACTGTAACATCGGTATTCTGACCGACTATCGCGGCCTTTCCAACCACGAACTGACCGAGCTGCGCCGCAAGCTCGGTGACGTGGGCATTAAATACCGCGTCGTTAAGAACACCCTGGCCCGTTTCGCCGCCGAGCGGCTGGGCCGCTCCGACCTGGCGGAGGTCTTTAACGGCCCGGTCGGTCTGGCGCTGGGCTTCGACACGGTCGTCGAGCCGCCCAAAATCCTGCTTGACTACATCAAGACGAGCAAATCAATCATGACCATCAAGGGCGGCTTCCTGGACGATACCTTACTCACCGCCGAGGACATCACTGCCCTCTCCAAAATGCCGTCGCGCGAAGTCCTGATTGCTAAGTTAATGGGTACCATACAGGGCCCCATCGTCTCCCTGGTAAACTGTCTAAACGCCCCGATTGCCGGGCTGGCGAGGGTCTTGCAGGCTAGAGTTAATCAACTGGAGGGAGAATAAACATGGCCGAACAAGAAGAAAAGACCACCGAAACCGCCGTCGCCGAGGAAGCTCCGGCGGAGGCGAAGGCCCCCGAACCGAAGAAAGCCGCCAAACCCAAGGCCAAGGCGGAAGCCGCCGGCAGTGCCGTCAATATTGACGACATGATCGAAGCCATCAAGGGCATGTCGGTGCTTGACCTCTCAAAGCTGGTCAAGGCGCTGGAAGAGGAGTTCGGGGTCAGTGCCGCCGCGCCGATGATGGCCGCCATGCCAGCCGCCGGTGGTGGTGGCGGTGAAGCCGCCGCCGAGGAAGAGGAGAAGACCGAGTTCACCGTCATCCTCAAGGACGCCGGGGCCAACCGCATCGGGGTCATCAAGGTGGTCCGCGAGCTGACCGGGCTGGGCCTCAAGGAATCCAAGGACCTGGTCGAGGGCGCGCCCAAGCCGGTTAAAGAGAACGTCGGCAAAGAGGAAAGCGCCACCGCCAAGGAGAAACTGGAAGCCGCCGGCGCTACCGTCGAAATCAAATAATAACCAGTTCTCAGTTAGAGAAACGCGGCAGGACGGGCCTGGTAACAACCAACGGCCCGTCCTGCCCGCATACTTGCCGACCAGCCCCACCCAACCTATAATATCCTCAAATCACCGCCACCGGCTGAGAATAAGCGAGGGAGGCAACCGGAATGCCCAATCCCGATAGCACCGTAATGCTGATTATGGGGATTATCTTCGCCGCCGTGGGGGGCGGGGTGCTGGGGGGCAGCCGGTATGCGGAGCGCAACTACTACGACAGCCTCACCGAGCGCACCGACATGAAAGAGTTCATTCAGTCCAACCCCGAAAGCTCCGGCTACGGGGCAGTACGTATCGGGGGTATCATCAGCCTCGTCGTCGGCGGGGTACTTTTGGTTATCGCCGCCGGCATCAGATTCTGGGGGTGGGGAGGCTAGACCATACGCCGGGGGCGATATTGAATCGCTTCCGCCAGGTGATGGGCCTCAATCTGACCCCCACCGTCCAGATCGGTAATCGTCCGCGCCAGCTTGAGCACGCGGTGGAAGGCCCGCGCCAGCATCGTCTTGCCGCTCCCCGGCGGACCCATCATGACGATATTATGCCCCCCGGCGGCAGCCACCTCCAGCGCCCGCTTGACGTGCTCCTGGCCCTTGACGTAGGCCAAGTCGGTGACATGGGCAGCCGGTCTGGCATCGCCCCCTGATTGGGGACTTGCCGACGCATCGGGGGTCGGCTCGGCAATCTCGCCCCGGAGATAGCTTGCCAGCTCACCCCGGGTAGCCACCGGGATGACCCTGATGCCGCCGACCAGGGCTGCTTCCTGCCCATTAACCCGCGGCACGACCACGGCCTCGAAGCCGCGCTCCTGGGCCAGGGCCACCATCGGCAGTATGCCGTTGGTGTGACGCAGGCTGCCGTCGAGGGAAAGCTCACCGATGATAACCGTCCGGGAGACATCGGCCTGAAGCTGCTCCGAGCTGAGCAGAATCCCCAAGGCAATCGGCAAGTCGTAGGCCGGACCGGCCTTCTTAAGTGAGGCCGGGGCCAGGTTGGCGACAATGCGTTTCAGGGGAAAGTTAGCCCCGGAGTTGCGGATAGCGGCCTGTACTCGCTCACGGGCTTCCTGCACCGCGGTATCGGGCAAGCCGACAATGGTAAAAGACGGGAGCCCCGGCGAGATATCGGTTTCCACCTCGACAATGGCACCATCCAGCCCGATTACAGCACAGCTCACAACCTTAGCTAACATCACTCTAGATGATGCCACAGTCACCCGCGAGCGTCAACTGGCCAGGCAGCTACCAGGACAAATGTCAGCTAGTGAGCCGTCCAGCCGCCGTCAACGGGCAGGGCAATGCCGGTAATCATGCCAGCCTCATCACTGGACAAAAAGCAGACGGCGCTGGCCACATCCTCAAGGGTAGCCAGACGGTGGAAGAGGATATTGTCCAGGATATACTGCTTGAAGTCGGGGTCGGACAGCATCCCGTCGCTGAGCCGAGTTTTGACGAAGGTCGGGGCAACGACGTTGACCCGGATATCATAGTCCGCCCAGTCGATGGCCTCGGCCTTGCTCATCATCACCACCCCACCCTTGCTGGCACAGTAGGCGGCCCGCTTGACGCCGCCGACCAGCCCCATCTGCGAGGCAATATTAATAATCACCCCCCGACGGCGGGGCATCATCGACTGCACAGCCACCGCCTGGTTACAGAAGAAAAGCCCCCGCAGATTGACCCGGTGGATGGCATCCCAAGTCTCCTCGGTGACCTCGTGGGCCAGCTCCGGGATGTTGATGCCGGCGCTGCAGACCAGGATGTCGATTTCGCCGACCTCCTTGCGGATACGACCAACCAGGGGTTCCAGGGCAGATACCTCACGCACGTCCTGGAGATAGCCTTTGGCCGCCGGGCCCTGTTTGGAAACCACTTCCACGGCCTTAGGCAGTGCCTCGGCATCGTAGTCCACGATGGCAATCTGGGCCCCGCTCGCCGCCAGCATTTCGGCGCAGGCCAAGCCAATGCCGTTGGCCCCTCCGGTCACTAGCGCCACCTTGTTATCCAACCTGATATCCATACCCTTCACCTGACCTTTTACACAGATTACCGATGGCCCCGGAGCCGTAAGCGCCCCTTACGACTGGCAGTCGTTACAGACCGTCTTTTCGAGGCCGTCCCAGCCCTTAATCCGGTAATAATCAGCAAGCATCCGGTCGAAATCGGACTTACGAAGCACGTTGCCGCTGTCCTCCAGCTTCTCGAAGAAGCGCGGCGGCAGGCTGTCGTCGGCCGGGCTCATGCCCTCACGGAGATTAAACTCACGGGTGGCATTGCTGATGTTAAGCGCCATCGCCTGAAGCTGCTTTTTATCCAACTCCAGCCCGGTGGTGCCGTAGATTATCTCCCCAATCTTCTCCCAGGGGTAGAGATCACGGAAGAAACGGCACAGAATCAGAGCATCGAACAGGGTGTGCCGGTCTTCGAAATCAATGAGTATCTCCGCTTTACCCTCGCTCTGGTCGAGGGGTATCATGCCGGAAAGCTCTGCCTTGTAGACGGTGGCCCGCAGGTGACAGGCGCCGCGGTCGGAGGTGGCGTAGGCCAGGGCCATGCCCTGCTCAGTACGGGGGTCATAGGCCGCCGGTTCCATCCCCTTAACGTGCACCGCGATGTCCTCCAGCCCCCACTCCCTGGCCGCCGCCCGCACGCCCTTGGCCAGAATAGCGCCGACACCTTCGTTATAGGCAATCTTGTGCAGCAACTCGGCGATGGCGTCAACATCGCCGTACTCAATCTTGAAACCGAGGTCCTTGCGATGCGAAGCCTCGATGGCAAAACCAGCCACGTTACCGGCAGTGATAGTGTCCATGCCCAGCCGGTCGCAGACGTCGTTCAGATGGATAATCTCCCGCAGGTCGTCAATCATGCAGACGCCGCCGAACATGCCGATGGTCTCGTACTCCGGGCCTTCCAGCTTGAGGCCCTGGTGACGCCCTCCCAACACTTCCGACATCTTACCGCAGGCGATGAAGCAGCTATTACAGGCATGGGGGCGCACGTTGCATTGCTCGCGTAGTTTCTCAATCGTCAGGTTCTCCCACTTGTCATAGCTGCCCCGGCTCCAGTACTTGGTGGGGAAGGCCCCCACCTTGTTCTGCACCCGCACCATCTGGATGGTGCCCTCGGCGAAGTAGCGCTTGACGCCGGGGTCATCCTTACCCTTCTCCCGGATTTCCTTACGCAGCTTGTCCACCGCCGCGGGGTGGGCCATCTCGCGCTTGGCACTCCCGTAGAAGGCAATCCCCTTGACCTTCTTGGAACCCATCACCGCCCCGGCACCACCTCGCCCCAGCGAGCGCCAGTAGTTATTCTCGATGACGGCGTAGCTAATCAGGTTCTCACCCGCCGGCCCGATGACGATGATACCGGCATCCTTCTGGCCAACGGCCTCCTTGATGGCATCCTCAGTCTCGTAGGTCTCCTTGCCCCAAAGGTGGCTGGCGTCGTGGAAGACGACCCTGCCAGTAGTGATTTCCAGATAGACCGGCTCCGATGAGATTCCCTTCAAGATGATGGCGTCGTAGCCGGTACGTCCGGCGGGCTCGGCGACCTTACCACCGGTGTAGGACTCGCAGTAACCGCCCGTCAGTGGTGATTTGGTAAATGCCCCCAGCCGGGAACAGCCCCAGATACGGGTATCGGTCGCCGGCCCGGTGGCGAATATCAGGGCATTATCGCTGGAATAGGGTTCAACCCCCGCCGGGGTATTCTCCAGCAGCAGATAGGTGCCTAAGCCCTTGCCCCCCAGGTACTTGTGGTAGACAGATTCCGGAACGGTGTCTTCCCAAAACGCCTTCCGGTCAAGATCAATCCGTAGGATCTTGTTATAAAACCCCTTCATTGAACCGACTCCTTACTTCGCTATTCTCTATCAGCTACCCTCAACGCCTTTTTGGTCACAGTTATATTCTAACATAACTGCCAAACAGTTTTACCAATAACACACTAATGAATAATAACGATGCCGGGGATACTGAATCTTTACCCGTCGCTAGCTGGTAGTGCCTACTGCCCGCGCCGGGCCCGCCACTTGGGCACGGCATCGGGATTGACCACGAACTGGGGTACTTCTCCCCGCAGGGCTGCCAGACAGTTCTCCAGCTGCAGCAGGGGCAGGTTCCAGTTCACCTCCGGGTTCAGGGAGGCAGCGTGCGGCGAGTAGACCGTCTTGAAGAAGATGTCCTCGGCGAGCAGAGGGTTATCCGGCTCGGGTATCTCCGGGCTGAAGACATCCAGCCCCGCCCCCGCCAGCCACCCTTCCCGCAGCGCCCGTGCCAGAGCCGCCTCGTTAATCAGGCTGCCGCGCGAGGTATTCACCAGATAAGCCGTCGGCTTCATCAGGCGGAGCTGCGGCTCGTCAATCATACCCTTTGTCTCCGGCGTCTCGACGGCATGCAGGGTGACGATGTCCGCTTCCTTCAGCAGGGTGTCCAGATTGGTCAGGCTGACCCCCAGCGATGCCGCCTGCTCCGTAGTCACGTAAGGGTCGTAGGCCAGGAACTCCGGCTCGAAGGGACGCAGCAGCTCGACCACCCGGCGCCCAATGCGCCCCAGACCCACCAGCCCGATCTTCTTGTGGCGCAGCAACAGGTTGGTCACACTGCGCCACAGACCACGGCGGGCGTTATGGTCGGCCAGCTTGACGTTATTAGCCAGCGCCATCATCAGGCTGACAGTAAACTCGGCCACCGAGAGATAGTGCAGCTCCAGCGGAGCGTTGGTCACCAGGATGCCCCGCTCGGTAGCGGCAGCGACGTCAATGTCGCCGACCCCGATGGCCCGCTTCGAAATAACCTGGAGATTCTCCCCCGCCTCGATGACGCGACGGGTTATCTTACCGTCCCCGGTGGAAATCATGATGGCATCCATCCCCCGGACGTTCTCCACCAACTGGTCTTCGGTATGATGCCAGGTCTCGGTGAAGAGGCGACCCAGGGTTACCTCAGCCCCCACCGCCTCCAGTGCCTCAACGATGTCCGTCCGATCCGGATCCCGGCCGGTGAGCCATACCTTAAACTTCTTGTCTGTCATTTTTACTCCTACCAAGAATTCTTCCAAATGCCGCGTACGTCTTCCAGTGTTAACTCCTTGGGATTATTACCCAGGAGACGGGTAACGTTCATCGTCGCCCTGGCCAGGTCTTCCAGCGCCTCCTGAGGTACCCCCAAATCGCGCAATTGCACCGGAATCCCGACATCCTGGGCCAGTGACTTGGCTGCCGCCAGCCCCGCCCGGGCCGCTTCATCAGTCGTGAGTCCGGCGGTATCCACCCCCAGCATCCGGGCCACCGTGGCGTAGCGCTCCAGATTGGAGGTCAGATTACATTCGGTAACGTAGGGCAGCAGCACCGCGTTGGCCATACCATGGGGCACGTGGAACTGGGAGCCGAGGGCGAAGGCCAGGGCATGCACCGCGGCACAGCCGGAGTTGGCGAAGGCCATCCCCGCCAGCAGTGCTCCCTCCGACATCCGGTTACGGGCTTCTTTATCGCTGCCGTTCTTGACCGCCCGACGCAAGCTGCTCGTAATCAACGGCATCGCTTCCAGGGCCAGAGCGTCGCTGAAGGTATTGGCCTTGTTGGAGGTATAGCCCTCGATGGCGTGAATCAGAGCATCCATCCCCGAGGCCGCCGTCACCTTGGCGGGGCAACCGTAGGTCAGGGTGGGGTCAACGAAGGCAATCCGGGCAAAGATGTAAGGGCTGACAATCCCTTCCTTAATACCCCGCTCCGGGTCATCGAAAACGGCGATGTTGGTCACCTCGCTGCCGGTACCGGCCGTCGTCGGGCAGGCGAAAACAGGGAGGCAGGGGCCGGGGATCTTGTCCACGCCGCCGTAGTCCTGGCCGATGCCGCCGTGGGTAAAGAGAGCTGAGAGGGCCTTGGCGGTATCGATGCTGGAACCGCCCCCAATCCCCACCACCAGGTGATAATCATTCTGACGATAAGCCTCAGCGGTGGCGTTGAGCTTGGTGTACGAAGGCTCCGGTTCCGCCTCCGGAAAGACATCAACGGCCACCCCGGCCTTAATCAGCTTTTCCTTTACCGGCTCGATGGCCCCGGTGCGGTAGACACCGGGGTCGGTAACAATAAGCGCGCGCTTAACCCCAATCTTGACCGCCTCCTCACCGATGGTCGCGGTGCAGCCATCACCGAAACGAACCTTGCCGGGAACCTTGATCTCGTAGCTGTTCATATTGGAATCCTCCTTTCGCCTCCGGCTTTAAAAGAGTCGCTACTATGGTACTCTAATGCCTGGGAGGTGTCAATTGAGTCGAAGCTAAGGGTAATGCCGCCGCGCATTGAAAGTTGGCGTTGCCTTCGGGCCAATGCTAAAATTAAGGAGACATTTAGGAGAGGCAGATGCCCAAGGATGCCATCATCGTGCGCGGGGCGCGCGAGCACAATCTCAAGAACATCAACGTCACCATCCCTCGTGACCGGCTGGTGGTCATTACCGGCGTCTCTGGCTCCGGCAAGAGCTCGCTGGCCTTCGACACCATCTACGCCGAGGGGCAACGGCGCTATGTCGAGTCGCTCTCGGCCTACGCCCGCCAGTTCCTGGGGCGCATGGAGAAGCCGGAGGTCGATTACATCGAGGGCCTGAGCCCGGCAATCTCAATTGACCAAAAGGGCACCAGCCGTAACCCGCGCTCGACGATGGGCACCGTCACCGAGATTTATGACTATCTGCGGCTGCTCTTCGCCCGCGCCGGCCATCCCCACTGCCCCCAGTGCGGCCGGGAGATCGCGATGCAGACGGTGCAGCAGATCGTCGATGCCGTGCTGGCGCTGCCCGCCGGGAGCCGCATCATGATCCTGGCGCCGCTGGTCAAGGACCGCAAGGGCGAGTACCAGGCCGTTTTCGACGACCTGCGCAAGGCGGGCTATGCCCGAGTGCGGGTCGATGGCGAGATAATCGAGCTGGCGGGTGAACTCCGGCTCGATAAGAACAAGAAGCACTCCATCGAGGCCGTCGTTGACCGGCTGGTCATCGGGCAGAGCGGCATGGAGAGCCGCACCGCTGACTCAGTGGAAACCGCCCTCAAGCTGGGGGCAGGGGTAGTACTGATCTCCATCATTGACGGCGAGGAGCTACTCTTCTCGGAGCACTTCGCCTGCGTGCACTGCGGCCTCAGTCTGGGCGAGATTGCCCCACGCACCTTCAGCTTCAACAGCCCGCACGGGGCCTGCCCCGCCTGCACCGGGCTGGGCTACAAGCAGGAGATGGACCCCGACCTCATCATCCCCGACAAGAGCTTGTCGCTGGCCGACGGCGCCATCAAGCCGTACCAGTCGTCGGTCTGGTACCTGGACCGGCTTTACGAGCTGGGGCAGCGCTACGGGTTCGCGATGGACAAGCCGGTCAGCTCGCTGACCGAAGAGCAGTTTAACCTTCTCCTCTATGGTGAAGAGGGCCATCTGGTGAACTATCGCCGCTTCGGGCGCGTGCGCCAGTACTTCACCGGCTACGAGGGCATCATCCCCCGCCTGGAACGGCTCTACCACGACACCGAATCGGAGAACTCGCGGCAGGTTCTGGAACGCTACATGGTCAGCCGCGAGTGCCCTGTCTGCGGCGGCAAGCGGCTCAAGCCGGAATCGCTGGCGGTGACCATCGGCGGGCGCAACATCATGGACGTGAGCGCCCTGTCGGTCGCCCAGGCGATTGACTGGGCAACATCGCTCACCGGCGAGAACGCCGTCCTCAGCGAGCGCGAGCAGATGATTGCCGAACAGATTCTCAAGGAAATCGAGGGGCGCCTGGGATTCCTGGCCAACGTCGGCCTGGACTACCTCACCATCGACCGGGCAGCGGCCACCCTTAGTGGCGGCGAGGCCCAGCGCATCCGGCTGGCGACCCAGATTGGCAGCGGGCTGATGGGCGTCCTCTACATCTGTGACGAACCGACGGTCGGGCTGCATCCCGCCGACGACTCCCGCCTGATAAATACCTTGAAACGGCTGCGCGACCTGGGCAACACCATCCTAGTGGTGGAGCACGACGAAGCCATGATGCGTGCCGCTGACCACATCATCGACATGGGGCCGGGGGCCGGGGAGCACGGCGGGCGGGTCATCGCCAGCGGCAGCCTCGATGACATCATGAAATCGAAGAAATCCAAGACCGGGCAGTACCTCAGCGGGGCCAAGCAGATTCCCCTCCCCACCCGGCGGCGGCCGGGTAATGGGGCAGAGATGGTCATCCGGGGCGCCCGGCAGAACAACCTGAAAAACATTGACGTACACATCCCACTGGGGCAACTGGTGGGCATCACCGGCGTCTCCGGCTCCGGCAAGAGCACCCTCATCGAGGAGGTGCTTTATCATAACCTGTCACGCCTCCTCTACCGCTCGCGGGAGCGGGCCGGGGAATGCGACGGCATCACTGGCACCGAGCACATCGACAAGGTCATCAGCATCGACCAGACCCCCATAGGGCGCACCCCACGCTCCAATCCGGCGACCTACACCGGCACCTTCACCCCCATCCGCGAGCTGTTCGCCACCGTCCCCGAGGCCCGGATGCGGGGCTACACGCCGGGGCGGTTCTCCTTCAACGTCAAGGGCGGCCGCTGCGAGGCCTGCCGCGGCGAGGGTTACACCCAGATCGAGATGCAGTTCCTGCCCGACGTCACTGTGCCCTGCGAGGTCTGTAAGGGGGAGCGCTATAATCGTGAGGCGCTGGAAATACGCTTCAAGGGCAAGAACATCGCCGAGGTGCTCGCCATGACGGTGGAGCAGGCTCTGGAGTTCTTCGAGAACTTCCCCAAGGTCGCCGGGAAGCTGGCAACACTGCACGACGTGGGGCTGGGCTACATCCGGCTGGGCCAGCCGGCGCCGACCCTCTCCGGCGGTGAGGCCCAGCGCATCAAGCTGGCCACCGAGCTCTCCAAGCGCGCCACCGGGCGCACCCTTTACATCATCGACGAGCCGACCACCGGTCTCGGCTTTGATGACGTGGCCGCCCTGCTTACGGTCTTACAGAGACTGGTGGATGCCGGCAACACTGTCATCGTCATCGAGCACCACCTGGACATCATCAAGAACGCCGATCACCTCATCGACCTCGGGCCAGGGGCCGGGGGCAAGGGAGGTTACATCGTGGCCACCGGTACCCCGGAGGAAGTGGCCAAGGTTGCGGCATCGGCCACCGGAGAGTACCTGAGAAAGGTGCTGCCGGACGGGGCGGCCTAGAGCACCTCGAAGGTAGAGCCGTCGGCGGTCTTGACGACGTTGATACGGGTGGGGAAGGCGTCCCGCAGCTCCTCGATGTGGGTAATCACCAGTATCTTGTCGAAATCATCCTGAATGGAGTTGATGGCCTCTTTTATCTTCTCGATGCCGACGTTATCCTGCGTCCCAAAGCCCTCGTCGATAACCAGTGTCGGCAGCGGCGCCCCGGCGCGGCGGGCCAGGAACTGCGAGAGGGCAATGCGGATGGCGAAGTTGATGCGGAAGGCCTCGCCGCCGCTGTACATCTCGTAATCCCGCGTCCCCATCTCGTCGGATATCTTGATGTCGAGCGTTTCGCGGACGGTGCCCGCCTTGGTCTCCCGCTGGCTTTCAATCTTGAGGTGCATCCGGTTATCAGTCATCCGGGCCAGCAGTTTGTTGGCCTCGATCTCAATCTCCGGCAGGGCGCTCTCGATGAGCAGGGCCTGCACGCCGCGCTTGCCGAAGGCGAGGGCCAAATCCCGGTAAATCTGCTCTTCGCTGGCGGCGTGGGCCAGCATTTTGGCAGCTTCCTTCTTCTTTTCGGCCAGTTCCCCAAGCCGTTCTAGTTTAGTTCGGGCATTCCAGACGGCCTCCTGAGCCGCCTGCTGCCGGGCGAGGAGGTCGCGATGGGCAGTCTGGGCCTGATTAAATTCTTCGGTTAGCTGTGGCAGACGCCTTAATTCTTCGTCCAGGTAGTCCCGCCGCTGCGCCTCGGCGGCACGACTCGCTCGCAGCTCGGTGGCAGCCTCCTCAGCGCGAGCCAGGGCAGTCTTCTCCTGGTCAGTGAGGCGACCCGCCTCGTCCAGCTGCTGCTTCTGGGCCTCGTAAGGGGTTAGCTCCTCCAGGCTCTGCCGGAGGGCATCGTGGGTGGCGCCATCATAGGCCAGGGCCTTGATTTCGCTCTCCAGCCCGGCCAGTTGCTGCTGCTCGGCGGGGGCAAAATCCCGGCGGGCAAGACGCTCTTCGGTGGCAGTAAGCTCATCCCGCAACCCGTCGAGACCCTCTGCTGCCGCCTGCACCCGGTTAACCTCTTGTTCCAACCCTCCGGCCCGCGCCTGTAGCGAGTTCCGTTCAACGGTGATTTTTGCCTCCCGCTGGTTCAGGTCACGCTCCCGCTGCGTAAGCTCAGCGGTAAGCTGCTGAAGCTGCGCTTTACCATCATTAAGAGCGGCCTGTTTCTCCGCCTGCTCCTGATGATACTTGGCCCGGATAATCTCGATGCCCGCCGCCTCAAGCTCGGTCTCGCAGAGGGGGCAGGCGGTGCCTTCCTGACCGGCGAGCAAATCGAGCTTTTCAGCCAGGTCCTTTATCTCCCGCTCAAGGGTGGCCCGGTTCGACTCAAGATAGCTCGCCTGCTGACGCATTTTTTGCAAGGCCGTCTTCTCATCAGCGAGGCCCGCCAACTGTTTTCCCAGTTCCCCCAGCTGCGTCCGCACCCCGGCCAGGTCCTGCCGGAGCGGCGTCAGTTCTGTAAGACTGTCTTCTAACTCGGCAATCCGGCTCTCGGCGACGGCGTGCGCCTGCACCAGCGACTGGCTGGCCTGAGCGACGGCCATCTCCAGCTGGTGGCGACGGGTATTGAGGCTGTTAAGCTGCCGCAGCCTGGCGTCGACCTCCCGACACTGCTCCCGGGATGCAAGGTAACGGGCAAAACCTTCTTCGATACTGGCCCCGCGCGCCAGGAGTGCCCCATACTCCTCAAGGCGTGACTGATGCTCCTTGGCCTGGGCCTCCCAGCGCGCCAGGTCTTTTGCCATCCGCTCCAGCTGGGCGCTAACTTGGTCCCGCGCCGCTTTTTTCGCCTCCAGCCCATCTTTATCCCAGCGCAGCTCGCCGGCGCGGGACTCGGCAGCAGCAGTTTCCTTCGTCACGGCTTCAAGCTGCTTCTGACTTTCTTCTAGATCGGCTTCGCAGGTTGTTTGCTGGCCCATCTCGCGGTCGATATCGGTGATGGTACCCTCCAGGCGCAGTTTCTCGACCTCCTGACGCCGGGCCTGCTCCTTGGCCCGTTCCTCCAGCCGGTCGTAGTAGGCCAGCCCCAGGATGTCGGCCAGCACCTGCTTGCGCTCCACGGGGGGCTTGATGGTGAACGAATCGGCACGACCCTGGAGGAGCAGGGCACTGTTCACGAAGGTGTTATAGTCCATGTGAAGGATATCGGTAATCTGCTGCTGGGTCTCGCTGACGGTATTGCCGGTAATTGCCCGGAAGGCGCCGTCGGCGGCAATCTGAAACTCAAGGACGGTCTTGCCCTGACCGCCGGGCCGCTTCGGCTTGGCATAGCGGCGCAGGATGCGGTAGGTCTGGGGCCCGACGGCGAACTCGAACTCGACCGCCATCTCGCTGGCGGCGAGGTTGACCAGGCTGTCACTGGCAGCGCGGGCCTTGCCCCAGAGGGCCCAGGTCATGGCGTCAATAAGGCTCGACTTACCGTTACCGTTGTCCCCCGAAATGCACGCGGTATGGATGCCCTCGAAGTAAAGCGGGGGCACTTTCTCCCGGTAGCTCATGAAGTTGGTCAGTGAGAGCTTGATGGGAATCACCCGGCGGCCTCCGTAGCAGCATTCATCAAGCTATTTTAGCACAACCGGACGGGGAATAGCGGCAACTTGACAGACGAGGCGGCAGCGGTCTTTAATGCTCATACGTTAAATGAGGATCAACCGGAAGGAGGGCAAGGGCATGGCGGAGAAGATAATCAAGTCGGATGCCGAGTGGCGCCAGCAACTGACGCCGGAGCAGTACCGGATAACCCGCCTCAAGGACACCGAGCCGCCCTTCAGCGGCGTCTATTACGACTTCAAGGGAAAGGGGAGCTACCGCTGCGTGGCCTGCGGCGCCGAGCTTTTCCGGTCGGCGTCGAAGTACGACTCCGGTACCGGCTGGCCTAGCTTTTACGAGCCGGCCACAGATAAGAGTGTCGAGGAAGCCACCGACGCGAGCCTGGGAATGGTACGCACCGAGGTTGTCTGCCACCGTTGCGGGGCTCACCTGGGGCACGTCTTCAGCGACGGGCCGCCGCCCACCGGGAGACGCTACTGCATCAACTCCGGTGCGCTAAAGTTCGAGGAAGGGAAGGATTAGGTGTAGCGCCGCCGTCGCCGCCGACGCAGGGAAAGCAGGAAGAGAACAAGAATTATCAGCAGGAATGGCGACGGCAGCGAGAAGGATGTCCCCCCGCTGCTCTGGGGAGCGACGGCGGTCGCCGGTTCCGCGGGCGGTGCGCGTAATTCGGCGGTCTCGTCACTAATCTCGTAGACGGCAACCTCGCCACCAAGGAATTCCTTGGGCGCCCAGCCCAGCGGGTTGTTGCTGCCGGTAGCCTCCGCCCAGACCCAGCCCGCCTCACCATTAATCTCGAAGAGAGTGCTGGTCTTGTCGTAGTCGGGGAGGTAAATCAGGGAGGCAGTGTGCCCGTTGCCGACGGCAATCGCCGAGCGCAGTCCGGCCCCGCGGCACATCACTGCCAGCAGCACGGCGCTGTCCTCGCAATCGCCCGCACCGACACCATTTTTGCTAATTATCTCCGCCAGCTCGTCGGCGTTCTGGGCGAACTCATCATAGCCGAAGGAATCGATGTCGGGGGTGTAGCGCACCCGGTCGCGGACGAAACGGAACAGCGCCTCGGCCCGCGCCTCGGGGTCGGCGTAGTCAGCGGCAAACTCCTGGCCCATCTCGTAGGCAAGGGCCGCCTCATCACCCAGGCTCTCGAAGGCAATCACCGGCCGGAAGGTAGTATCCGAAAGCTGGTAGAAGCCGTCGTCGCCATAGGAACGGGTGCGGAAGACGCTCCAGTCATCGTAGACCTCACCGCCCAGCTCGTGGAAATCGGCCGAGGGCGTTGCCATGGCATAACCGGTAGCGGCGATACCGGCCCCCACCACCACCGCCGCCACCGCCAGCAGGAACTGCTTTTTCTTCATAACGGTGTCGTCAGGGCGGCATGCAGTATCAGGCCGAAGAAGATAAGGTAACCGAAGACGTAGATACCCACCGCCTTGGGGTCCTTGTTGATACTCAAGAACGGTATTTTGGGGGTCAGTTTATCGACAATCTTGAGGATAGCGATACCGACCAGCAGGCTGATGGCGAAGCTGACGGCGACCAATCCCCAAGTACGGAAGTCGAAAATGAAGCTAACGGGGGAGATACCAACCGCGGTGTGCGCCGTGGCCGCGCCGTGAATCACCAGCCCCACCAGGATGAAGAATCCGGCGATAAAAAGCCCGGTGGATAGGGGACTCTCCCCGATATGCTCTCGCTCCCGGATATTGGGCGTCAGGGCATCTAGGGCCCGGATACCCAGCCAGGCGAGCAGCGTGCAGATAAAGACCAGTACCACAATCCGGGCCACCCACATCAAGACCACCATCCAATAAGGGGTGGCCAGGCCAATCTCAAACATGCCGCACCTCCTTAATCAACCATTAACCCACATTCCAGGCGTCTTTCCCCACCAGGGGGACAAAGACACAGCCGCCGTAGCTCCGGGTGATGTTCTGCGGCTCCCGCCGCGTAATCTTGAGTAGTTCCTGACAGTAGCGGGAACCGACCGGGATCACCATCCGACCCCCCATCACCAACTGCCCCAGCAGTTCATCGGGGACGTGGGGGGCACCGGCGGTCACCAGTATCGCATCGTAAGGTGCTTCCTCAGGGTAGCCTAAAGACTCCCCGGTAACGTGAATCGCAACGTTATTATAGCCGAGACGGGTCAGAATCTTGCCCGCCCCGTCGGCCAGATCCGACAATCGTTCCGTGCTCACCACCTGACGACTGAGTTCGGCCAGGATGGCCGTCTGGTAGCCGCTACCGGTACCAACTTCGAGCACCTTCTCCGTACCCTGAAGGTCAAGCGCCTCCGTCATCAGGGCAATAATCAACGGCTGGGAAATTGTCTGCTGCAAGCCGATGGGTAACGGCCGGTCTTCGTAGGCCCGCCGCCGCTGCTCAGGTGGGACAAAATCTTCCCGGGGGATGCGGGCCATCGCCGCCAGCACCCGCTGGCTCTTTATCTCCCGGCTGAGACTTCGTATCAGTTCCGCCCTCGCCGCTGCAAAGTCCATCTCGGATACTACCCGCCGCCAGGATTATAGAACACGCGACAGCACGACCAGCACCGCCACCATGATGGCGGCGATGATGCCAATCTGCTTTAGCTCAGCGGTAACGTAGGGATTGGTAACAACCGCCGCCGGGCGCGGCGCCACCTTCTCAACCGGAATTTCGCTCGTCGCGGCTGTCACTGGCTTTTCCGGGACGGCGGCTACCGGGACTGCGGTGGCAGAGAGGACGTTCTCCGGGGCCGGTCGGGATTTATGGCTTTGTTTACTCCGCTTGCGTCGGGATTGCTTGGCTGACATCGGTAACCTCCATCCGGGTTTTCAACCCACCAGCCACCTCACTCCGCCCGAGGGTGTGATTTACGATAGGTATCGCGGACATGCTCGGTGGTAAGATGGGTATAAATCTGAGTCGTCGAGATATTGGCATGGCCCAAGAGCTCCTGCACCGACCTGAGGTCGGCGCCGCCGCTCAGCATATGGGTAGCAAAACTGTGGCGCAGGGTGTGGGGGGTGATATCACTTAGCTCGGCGAGGCGGGCGTAGTCCTTGAGTATCTGCCACAATCCCTGCCGCGTCAGGCGCTCACCGCGGGCATTGACGAACAGGGCCGACTCGTTACGGTTGCGTACCAGCCGGGGGCGCACCTCTTTCAGGTACTCCTCGACAGTACGTATCGCCCGCTCGTGGATGGGGATAACCCGTTCCTTGCGCCCCTTACCGAAGCAGCGGACGAAGCCGCCCTTAACATCGATATCGTTCAGGTTAAGGTTCACCAACTCGCTGACGCGCATCCCGCTGGCGTAGAGCAGTTGCAGGAGGGCGGTATCCCGCTTGGCCTCGGGCCGGCCCTGTCGGGCGGGTTCTTCCAGCAGGCGACGCACCTGGTTGATGGAGACCGGTTTCGGTAACGAACGCCCGATTTTAGGCGAGGCCAGGTCGTGCGCGGGGTTCTCCTTGAGGGCGCCCTCACCGGTCAGGAAATCGAAGAAGGAGCGCATCGCCGCTACCTTGCGCGCGATCGTCGCCGCCGAGTACTTACGCTCTTTGAGGTTGAGCAGGTAGCTCAACATGCCCTGGCGACCGAAGCCCGCCCAAGACGGCATCGCCCCGGCCTTGCTCGCCGCCTCTTCAACGAAGCCAGCCAGCTGATTGAGGTCGTTCTTGTAGGCAGCGATGGTGTTGGGGGAAAATCCCTTCTCCACCGACAGGTAGTTCAGGAAGTTATTAATCTCGTCCTGCATGTCCGGCACCAATCCTTGCTGTCCCTATTTTAACATAACATAATCAATAAATACACCCTCATTGGAGACAGGGGGCAGCCGGCGGCGGGTATTCTTTGCATTCCGACCCCTTTTCCGCCTATAATTTTTAACGTTATCGGGAGGTAAGAGATGAGTCAATTTATCGACGGGCTGAACAAGATTTCGCGCAACAACCCGCAGCCGATGGGCTTCGGGCGGAGTAAGACCGCTGCCCCCGGGCCCCGTATCATGCTGATTGCCGCCCTGCCCGCTGCCGCCACCAAACCGGCCGCCCTCACCGACGGGGCCGACGCTGCCATCGTGCGCCCGGCTAAAAACAGCGATGGGAGTAAATCCGTCAAGAAATGCGCCGCCGCCGTCCCCGGCATCCCCTGGGGCATCTGGTTTGACGGCGCCAACACACCAGCCCCGGCCACCGATGATACAGCCCATGACTTCATCGTGTTTCCGGCCCAGGAAACGCCGCTGAGCGCTATCGGCAAGGGTAAGGCGGGCCGCCTGCTGGCGGTGGATGCCTCCCTGAGCGACGGTCTACTGCGCGCCGTCGATGATATCGAGGTTGACGGGCTACTGCTCCTTGAAAACCCCGCCGAAGCCGGCACCCCGCTCACCTGGCAGGACCTGATGCGCATCCAGCATATTGCCCGCCTCGTCGCCAAGCCGCTGCTGGCCGTCGTGCGAGCCGCCATCACCCAGGGTGAAATCCAGCAGTTGTGGCAGGCTGGGGTTGACGGACTGGTCATTGAGCTGGCCGCCGGACGGAGCGGCGACATACGACGCCTCCGGGATACCATCGACCAGATGAGCTTCGCCTCACCACACCACCGCCGGCGCAACAAGGCCCTGCTGCCACTCGTGCCCCACAAAGAGGCGACCGCCCCAGCGGCGGACGATGATGAGGAATACGACGCCGACGACTAGTCCGGGTAGGGAGCTAGTCTGTCCGGCTGACCAGGCTCCGCACCATGGTTAGCTCGTCGCGGAGGAGACGGGGCATCAGGAATTTCTCGGTGACAACCTCTTTACCCAAATGGCCCAGCCGCTGGCCGGCCGCGGGGTTACGCAGCAGATAGACAATCTTCTCGGCGCACTCCTCGACGTTGTTCACCAAGTACTCGCTTAACTCGCCGGGCATCTGCAGCGGAATGCCGCCGGCGTTACCGGCAATAACCGGCGTCTCCTTCCACAGCGCCTCGGTAACCACCAGTCCGAAGCCTTCCCGAATCGATTTCTGCACCACGATGTCGCTGGCGCGCTGGAAGGCATTAACCTCCATGTTACCGATGCCGGTCAGGTTGGAGAAGATGTACATATCGTCATCCTTGTTGGCCTCGGTATGCAGCGCGGCGTACATATCCCAACCCTCGGGGTCATCTTGGGCAAAGCTGCCGACCAGGGCCAGCTGCAGGCCGGGGATTTCCTCCTTGGCCAGGCGGTAAGCGGCAATCGTGCCGAAGGGGTCCTTCCAGCGGTCGAAGCGGGACACCTGGGTAATCAGGAAGCGGTTGCGATCGAAACCCAGATTCTCCAGCATCTCCCGGCAGACGTATTTCTTGATGAACATATTCTTTGAGCTGAAGGCACAGATGGCCGGGGCCATCGTTGAAATCCGGGAGAGCCGCAGGTTGCGCGGGATAAATTTTTCGGTGGTAAAGACGGCGGCATCGTGCTCCTCGACGTAGCGCCGCAAGAAGCCCCAGACAGCATCGTTGGGGTGCGAGCTATCGACATGACAGCGCCAGACCCACTTGCCTTTATTATGGGGCAGATAGTGGCGCAGGGCCGCCGGCTGGGGGTCGTTGACGATAAAGACATCGTAGTTGAGGTCAAGCTCCTTGGCGTTGGCCCGGTTGTTAGCGAGATAGGTACGGCGGATGCTATCCTTCTTGATTTCATCGAAAGGAGCCCCCTGAAGGGCGTTGTGCAGGCCCTTGGTGATGGTAAAGAACTGGCGGTCACCGCGAATAACCTGCCAGTCGGCCTCAATGCCCACCGAGCGTAGCAGCGGGATATAGGAGACCAGTAACTCGGCGACGCCGCCGCCGAAAGGGGTGGAATTGATATAGGTTATCCGCAGCCCCCTCAGGTCATCCGCCAGCGCCACCACCTCGTCAACTAAATCCCGGCTCTCCACCATGCGGTACTTATCAATACTGGATATCCCGAGGGAGATTTTATGCAGCACCCAAACACTCCTGCCGGTCAGAACGTGGCTTCAGTGACCGGAGACATCATAGCACTAGCGCGCCGGTTTCGATAGCTGCCAGTATTTACCTTCGGTGGTAATCGACGGGGCGACCACCATCTCGGCCTGATGCATCTCGGGGATGGTAAAGGCACCGCAGACCCCCATCGCCGTGCGCAGGGCACCAATCAGGTTCTGGCTGCCGTTGGTAACCGAGGTCGGGCCGAAGAGAATCTGCTCTAATGAGCCGCTGATGCCGACCTTAATCCGGGTCCCGCGGGGTAGCGCCGGATGCGGGTTGGCCATGCCCCAATGATAGCCCTTGCCCGGCGACTCCGCCGCCTGGGCCAGCACCGAACCCAGCATGACGCCATCGGCGCCGGCGGCAATAGCCTTACAGACATCGCCGCCCTTGCGGAAACCGCCATCGGTAATTATCGGTACGTAACGGCCGGACTCCCGCTGGTACTCGTCACGGGCTGCCGCGCAGTCGATGGTGGCCGTTATCTGGGGAACCCCCACCCCCAGCACCTCGCGCGTGGTGCAGGCGGCCCCGGGGCCGACCCCTACCAGCACCGCCGAGATGCCGGTGCGCATCAGCTCCAGGCAGGCGCCGTAGCTGACACAGTTACCGACGACAATCGGCATTGAGATTGACTTACGCAGCTCGGAAAAGACTAGTCCGCGGTAGCTCTTGGAGGTGTGGCGGGCGGTGGTCACCGTGGACTGAATAAACAGGATATCCGCCCCGGCCTCGGCGGCAATCGGGGTAAGATGCTTGGTGTTGGCCGGGGTTACCGAAACGGCACAGGTGCCGCCGGCATTTTTAATCGCTTGGATACGATCCCCGACCAGGTTATCCTGAATCGGGGCCGAATAAACCTTCTGTAAGAGGGGGGTGACTTGATCATCGGGGGCATGGATAATCTCCGCCAGCATCTCGGCCGGGTTGTCGTACTTGGTCTGGACACCCTCCAGGTGCAGCACCGAGAGCCCGCCCCACTGGCTCATCTGCACCGCAGTGTTGACGTCGGTGACGGCATCCATCGCCGCGGCAAGAACCGGGATGTTAAATACCTTATCTTCTATGCGAAGGTCGAGGTTGGTCTGGTCAGGGTTGATGGTCACCTCGCCGGGGACGATGGCTACCTCATCGAAACCGTAGGACGGCCGTAACTGCTTGAACTGCGACATTGGCATTCGTTTCCCTTCTTAAGACAGAAATATACCAAAGATAATCCTCGAAAGTCAAGGTGAACCCACCCCACAGCAACCCTTACCCGAAGGTGCAAAACGCACCGGCGTTGCCAGGAAATGCCATTATTTTGTATTATTAATCTGGACGAGGGTTCGGTTTAGAGGATATAATAGGCATAAAGGTTGCAAACCGATGCCATCTCTTTATCTGATAGCTACCCCGATTGGCAATCTGGAGGATATTTCCCTGCGCGCCTTACGAACTCTGCGAGAGGTAAGCCTGATTGCAGCCGAGGACACCCGCCGTGCCCATAAGCTACTTACGGCCTACGGCATCAAGACACCGCTCACGAGCTACCACGAGCATAATAAAGAGCTCCGGTGTCGCCATATCCTGGAGGCACTGGCCACCAGTGACGTAGCCCTGATTTCCGACGCCGGGATGCCGGGGATATCCGACCCCGGCTACGAACTGGTCGTGGCCACCCAGGAGCACGGTATCCCGGTGGTCCCCATCCCCGGTGCCTCGGCGGTAACCACCGCCCTGGCTGTCTCCGGGCTGCCCACCGACCGCTTCTTATACCTCGGGTTTTTACCCCGCCGCCGTGGTGCCCGCTGTGAGGTCCTGAACGGGGTGGCCGGGGAGCGGGGCACGCTCATCATCCTCGAAGCGCCACACCGCCTGCGGGCCACGCTGAAGGACATCCGGGAGGTACTCGGCGATCGGGAAATCGCCGTCGGGCGGGAGCTGACCAAACTACACGAAGAGGTCTTCCGGGGCACGGTCGTTGAGGCCGAAGCCCATTTCGCGAGCCCGCGGGGGGAATTCACCCTGGTCATCCGAGGAGCCGAAGCCGCGGCGCCGTCCGGACTTGACGAGGAAGCGCAGGCGGAGCTTCTGGCAATGCGCCGCGCCGGGGTTCCCGCTAAAGAAGCGGTAGCTAAAATCAGCGAGCAAACGGGACTACCCCGACGGGAAGTATATAATACCTGGCTCAAACTACCCCGGGACTAGCCGGTGGCGTCCCTAAATCTATACGGAAAGGTGAGGTGTCTTATGCGTCGAGCTTGTTTATCCCTGGGTGACATCCACTGCGACCTGTGTCAGCGGTTGATCGAACATTCCGAGCAGTACCTGATTATTACCGAGGAGGATGGCAAGAGGCAGCTGCTTTGTACCGATTGCAGCCTGGAGCAGGGCTTTGCCCACTACAAAGAAGACAAGCGGGAGCGGGTGCTGACCTTCTTCCCGGAGTAATGCCGCCGACCTGGCCGCCAGCCCAACTGGCGAGAGAGGAGTGCTATGGGAGAGAGAATCTTTATTGGGGTTGCCTGGCCGTACGCTAATGGAGACCTGCATCTGGGACAGATCGCCGGGGCTTATCTGCCGGCGGATATCTTCGCCCGCTACCACCGCATCAAGGGTAATGAAGTGCTCATGGTATCCGGCTCCGACCAGCACGGCACGCCGATAACCCTCCGCGCCGAGCGGGAGAACAAGTATCCCGGTGACATCGCCGGTTTCTACCACGAGCGGTTCCGCGACTCCTGGCGGAGGCTGGGTATCAATTTCGACCTTTTTACCTCTACCGGGACGGCCAATCATGCCATCGTCGCCCAGGACTTTTTCCTCACCCTGCGGGAGAAGGGGCACATCTACCCGTACACCATCTCCCAGCCGTACTGCACGCAATGCCAGCGCTTCCTCACCGACCGCTACATCGAGGGCACCTGTCCCTTCTGCGGCTCAACCGCCGCCCGCGGCGACCAGTGCGACGACTGCGGCAAGCCTCTCAATCCCATCGAGATGAAGGCCCCCCGCTGCTCCTTCTGCGGCACCACCCCGGAGTTCCGGGAATCGGAGCATTTCTTTCTGCGGCTGTCCTTCTTCCAGGATATCCTGCTGGACTGGCTGAAAAAGCAATCCTCGTGGCGACAGAACGTCCTCAATTTCAGTCTGCGCTACCTGGAAGGCGGCCTCAAGGACCGGGCTATTACCCGCGACATCGAATGGGGCATCCCGGTGCCGCTGCCGGGCTACGAGCACAAGCGGCTTTATGTCTGGTTCGAGGCGGTCACCGGCTATTTATCGGCGGCTAAGGAGTGGTCCCAGGACCAGGGCAACGGTAAGAAATGGCAGAAGTTCTGGCAGGATAACCAGGCCAAATCCTACTACTTCATCGGCAAGGACAACATCGTCTTTCACACCATAATCTGGCCGGCAATGCTGATGGGCTATGGCAACCTGAATCTACCTTACGACGTCCCCGCTAACGAGTTCCTGACCATAGAGGGGCGCAAGCTCTCCACCAGCCGCAACTGGGCCGTCTGGCTGCTGGACTACCTAGAGCGCTACGATCCCGACCCGCTGCGCTACCTGCTGGCGGCAACCATGCCCGAGACCAGCGATACCGATTTCTCCTGGCGCGAGTTTGTGCGGCGCAACAATGACGAACTGGTGGCCAACTACGGTAATCTGGTACATCGAGTACTAACCTTCACTTATAAACACTTTGGCGGCCGGGTTCCCCAACCCCATGACACAAGTCTCAGCCCCCTGCAAAAACAGTGTCATGAGACCCTGAAGGCCATGGACGAGAGCCTGGAGCAGTGCCGCTTCCGGCAGGCGCTCCGCCAGGCGATGAACCTGGCCCAGGAAGCCAACCGCTACCTTGATGAGAAATCACCGTGGAAGGTAATCAAGAAGGAGCGGCAGCAGGCCGCCGACGCCCTCTACGATGCCATCTCGGCAATCAGCACACTGCGAACCGCTTTCTACCCATTCCTGCCGTTCAGCTCGAAAAAGTTGCATGGTTATCTCGGGTTTACCGGCGATATCGCCAAACACGGCTGGCAGGCTGTCTTCCCCTCACCCGACCAGCAACTGCTGCCGCCCGAACCGCTGTTCACCAAGCTGAATGAAGCCCTGGTCGATGAAGAGCTGGCCCGGCTGGGTAAGGAACCTGAGTAGATGCTGACGCAGATTTACAAACCGGTCGCCGCTGACCTCAAGCTGGTCGAGGCGCGCCTCGCCGGTCTTGGTGAGGTCAGCCCATCGCACCTCGCCGAACTCCTCCGGCACAGCCTGGGAAGCGGCGGCAAGCGGGTGCGCCCGGCCCTAGTGCTGCTCAGCGGTAGTTTCTACGAGTATAGACGGGAACACCTTTTACCGATGGCAGTCGCCATCGAGGTGCTGCACACCGCCACACTGGTCCATGACGACGCCATCGACCACTCTCCCCAGCGCCGCTCCCGGGCCACCGTCAACGAGGTCTGGGGCGAAGACCGGGCCATTCTGCTGGGCGACTACCTGCTGGCCCAGGCTGAGGAAACCGTGGCCGACACTCGCAACCTGGAGGTGGTTAAACTGTTCGCCCGCACCTTAAGAACCATTGCCCGTGGCGAGCTGGGGCAGGCCGAGAGCGCCTTCACCATCGAGCAGACCGAGGCCCAGTATTTGGAGCGCATCGCCGCCAAGACGGCCTCCCTCATCAGCCTGGCGACCACGAGC
>Ga0272441_10002128_pt1 | contig 40829 bp, 29 predicted proteins | sample SSMProp6N_FD_193582 | JGI IMG/M metagenome (GOLD analysis project Ga0272441, IMG submission 193582) | Marine sediment archaeal communities from Little Sippewissett salt marsh, Falmouth, MA, United States - SSM-Prop-6N | ecosystem: Environmental > Aquatic > Marine > Wetlands > Sediment ...
CTTTCGTTACTCACATCAGAGTTACCATAGTACATGTAAAAATAACTATCATTGTATTCATTTTTTACCCAAATTGTTGCTTGAGAATTTATTGTATAATTTTCTATCCAATATGGTAGTTCACCGCTAGTTCTGTTTACAAATCTTATATCATCAAAATCTGGTTGAGCATGCTGCTCACATGAGATGTTACCACCAGTGTTATTTCCTATGATAATTTTCATCTGATAGTTATCAAGATTGTTTGATATATCTATTTTTTTACGGTAATCCCAGCTTGTATTCCACCAAGAGTCATTAAAAGTTGAATGCCTGTAATATAGAGTTACATTATCGGGTGTTCCCCCAGTACTTGTAGCATTTATTTTAAGGGGATTTGTTTCTTGTTCATATGGGCTTATTGTATCTACTGATGTTTCAATTGCTCCTCCTTCTGTTGTGAAATGATATGTAGAAACATTTTCATGTGTTTCTACAAAAACGAATTCTTTTAATCTTCCTTCTATTCTTTTTCCTGCATCTATTTCATCAAAACTAACTCTTGCAGAAGTTAAACTAGAAACATTACCAATATTATCTATTGTCACCCATGAGTTTGTACCAAAAACACCTTGATATATTGTATAATATTCTTGATCAAATTTATCCCATAATTCTATCGTACCATAGCCATTGCCAGCTTCTTTCCCCTCAATTGCATGGCATGCATAAATACGAATAGCACTAATATCATATTCTCTTGATAGATTTAAATATAAAGGATCTCGTGCAACTGTTGCAGTTGCATATGTACCCGTGTCATCATCATATGCAGATGTTTCTGAACTCCATGAACTCCCAGGATCATCGTTTGTATCTGGTGTATTATTTTGATATAAATCACGAGCACGGACTCTCCACCAATATTTAGTATTCTCACTTGAGGCTTGACTGAAATCCCATGTAAATGTTCTATAGCCAAATTCTGATCCATCTGATTCATTTGTCTGTCTATGAGTCCATGTACCTGTACTATTCTCCCAGAATTGAACCATCATATCATCAAGATCTGGTTCCATTACATCTATAGAGCATGTCGGTTGGGTTGATACCTCAGTTGATCTATTTGTTGGACTTTCACTTGTTTCATCTATCCAAGGTGCTTGGTTTGGAGTGGCACTAGAATAAGTAAAAGTATCAGATGCAGGAGTTGGATCACTTTGAGTTTCATTATCACGAGCTGTCGCAGTTATTGTATATGTTTTCCCATCTGCCCATGAACAATCCGGTGTCCATGTCCAATCCTCATCATCTGAATTAAAAGTACCATCATCAGCACCTGCATTATGATTCCCAGAACAACCTACTCCACATGATGCTTGCCAGCCATTATCTGCCATAAGACAACTACACCAATAAGTATTATCAGTATCATTGTGAACTGTTATAAAAACATATTTAACCTCATAATCATCTGTTGATCCCCCTGTAATAGTTAACAGATCGCTTCTATAAGCAGTATCTGGTATATTATCCATTGTAGTCTGAGGTGGATCTGTAGCATAATAATATACATATAATGACGGATCTGGAGTTGAAGCATAGTCATCAGAATAAATAGCACCACCTGGAATATATTCACAATATAATCCAATTGCGAACCAATCATCTTCTAGACGTGATTCAACATCTGTATCAGCAGAACTTCCAAGATCTTGAATTTGATTAGTACTTGCTACAATATCAAAATCACTTACAAATTCTGTTCCATCTCCACAATCATTAAAAATAGTTGAATCAGATGATGCCGATGGCTGGTTTGCAATATCATATATCTTACAATTATCTTCAGCTGTTTCACCTTCATATTTAAAATCTGTATCATAAACATTAGCACTATCGGGAATACTAGAGATATCCCATTCAACATATCCTCTTTGGGCTATCCAACTTCCTGGTGGAAATGATTCCTGATGGAAAATTTCTATCGTGTTTCCAGTTGTATCAGGGGTATAAGACCCAGTACTAGTACCTCTAATATGTCCATCCTCAGTAGGGTTACTATCAGTAAATGTGGCATCAACAATAACTGGATAACTACGATTATTATCATTGAGCCAAGATATCCCTCTTTCATCGATTTTTTTTTCTAAAAAATATTTGTACTCATTAATCTTTTCAATTTCAAAATGAATGTCTTTGTTCAAAGTAAGCCTATTTTTATCTTCCCACATTTCAGGTGGATAAAATTTTGATATCAAATTATTACTATCATTTGAAAAAAAGGATATCGAACCATCATCTTCAAATCTAAAGTAACTCGGTTCATTAAAAGTAACATTTTGACTAATACTTGTGATATTCAATTGTTTATTTAATAAAAATTCTTCAATAATTTTTCCTTTCTGAATTGTAAATCTTAGATCAATATTTGGATAATAATCAATATAAGTTAAAGTATTATTGTTTACATAAATTCTATTGTTATGATTTTTTAAGAGTTTTTCTTGGTTTTCTACTTGAAAACTAATTTCAGAATTATTTACTATAAATAGATTTTCACCATTAAGACCAAAAAATGATTTAACAGTGTTTTCAACATTTTCATAGATGTATTCACTATCATCTGAAGGTTTAACACAAATATTAATTGGCCTATAATCACCTTTAACGGTATCAAAAAAATTCTGATCTCTAGAAGTTATAACTTCCACATTGGATCCATTTTCATTATGAATTCTATCTGCAACATTACTCTTGAATTCAACTATAGCAAGATCAACGTTTGTATTATATTTGACAACTGATGAAGATGACACATACCATTCAACAGTGTCAAATAGACCATTTCCATTTTTATCATAAAGAGAATAATCATTTACATCAATTAAAATTGAATTAAATTGTTTTTGTATTTTTAGTTGTTCAGGATATCGAATTTCTGGAATACTTGTATTTATTTTGAATTCTTCATTATCTTGTAAAAATGGCCTAACTTCAATTGTTTTAATATATGAAACATCATCATTTTTTATAATAGTCTCAATTTTTAGTTCATCTGAATCAACAATATCATTATCATATACGAGTGGTTCTTCTGAATAAATGGTATTTGCAAAATAAAAAAAATTCAATAAAATTATTACTAGTAGAAATATCTTTAGAAGATTAGACCGAGATAAGTTCCCATCCTTCGAATACATCCCAGCATCTAGTAATAATTTAAAAATATATATAGCTTATCCAAAACAAAAATTATTCTTTTTCTTTTTTCATTTTTTTAACAAGTTCATTGATATCAGATTGTCCCATCTTACCGCCAGAAGAAGATGTTTCCTCTTTTTTGTCATCTTCTTTATTTTTTTCTTTAGATTCAGGATTATCATTTTTATTATTTTTTTCAAGCATTTTATTAATTTCATCCTGGCTGAGTTTACCACCAGTTGAAGAAGTTTTTTCTTCTTTTTTATTTTCTTCAGGTTCTTTTTTATTAGATGGTTCATCACGTGCTTTTTTCACCATTTCATCAATTTGATCTTGTGTTACAACACCAGGAACTCCACCTTGTTTTATTTTTGGTTCATCATTATTAATCTCAGATACATCCTTTCCATCTCTTACTTGATCAAACATAGCACTAATCTGATTTTGGTTTATTTTTTGACTAGGTTTTGATGAATTATGATCTTCCTCATTTTTATCTTCTGATCCATTAGACGGTTTTGATTTTTCTATATTATTCTTATCTAAATTATCATCCAATGATAAATTTTCAGTTTTTTCACCCATCGATGTTACAACAACCATATCGGCTTTTTCACCATTATATGACATAGGTTTAATATTAACCTCAACAGATAATAATTTTTTATCATTAGTTAAAATTAATGTTTCATATGAAGAAGATTCTTCTCCTTTGAGACGATCTAAATAATATTTTTCAAAACCAGATAGTCCTTCAGCTGGTATAAAATCAAAAAGATTTTTTTCAATAAGTTCATCAGTTTCAAAACCAACAAGTTCAGAAAAAGGTTGATTAATTTGCTTTAAAATTCCACGTTGAATTATTACCGCACCCTGAGGTATCTTATTAATAATTTCATGTTGATCTACATTATCAGATATTAAACCTTTTTTAGAACCCATGTTATTCGGATCAATATCACTTTTTACACATACATTATTTTTTAATGACTCAGTGAGTTTTTGTTCAAATTTTTCTTCTTGTTGGACTACATCAATTCTTCTTTTTTCCACTTCGTTTTCAAGTGTTTCTAGTTTTTCACGCCATTTAACAAATTCATTACGAGAAATATTTACTTCCTTTTTTTCTTTATTTAGTTGATCCTCAAGATTTTTTAATGATTTTTTTCTTTCTTCTAATTCTTCAATCATATGCTTTAATTCTTTTCTTTTTTTATCAAGACCTATTATTTCGATAATATTTGATGATATTTTTTTTAGTTTATTTTGTGGTCCAAGATTATCTTTTTCTTTTTTGTTTATCTTTTTTGTTTTATCCTTGTTTTTTTCTTTTTTTAATTTTTTATCAAGTTTTTTATTCTTTTTTATTAGGTTTTTATTTTCTTTTTTTAGTTTTTGAATGGATCTTACATTTTCATTAAATTCTTCGTATTTTTTATGTATTTTTTTACTATCATATTTTTTTATTATTTTTTTATAATCCATATCTTTTATTTCTGAATTTTTAGGTTGATCTTTTGTCATAGGCATATTTTTCTTTTTTATTAGATGTTTCTTATTATGATTTGATTTATCCTTAATTTTTGATATGTTTAATTTTTGTTTATTATTTGTTTTTTTATTTTTTTTATCTTTATCTGACTTAAAAATAATTCTTTTATCGCCGTATTGATATACTACTTCTTCTTTGTCATTAGTATTTTCTTTTGTATCTTCTTTTTTTTCTAAAGAATTTTTTGTATATGATTTATTATTATCTACAAGAATTTCGCCAACAAGACCGATATTTGAAATTGATCCATCTTCTTTTCCAATTGGTGCTATACTCCATTTTGCTAGTATTTCCTCTCCATTGCGTCTAAGCCATGGTAGACGAAAATCATTTATTTGTTTATTATTTTTGACTGCTTCGAATAATTTTTTCCATTGATCATAATGTCTATCAGGTATTAATACATCAAAATTTTTATCAACTACTTCTCTTCTAAGATAACCCATTATTTTTTCACATTCTTTGTTTACATATGATATTTTTCCATTATTATCAATACTCAAAACTAATAAGTTATCAGGTTTTTGTATATTTTTTGAATTTTTTGTAAATTTATTTTTGTTTGAATCAATCATTTTTTTCCCATCTATCCTCTATTACTAAAATATCAAAACTCCCTTCTATATCTCCTTATTCCACTTATTTTTTTATGTTTTCTCTATTATTTAAAAGTTTTAAAAGTTTTTGCTAAAAATAAAAAAAGGTTAATTCCTTTTTTGTTTTTAAAATTTACAAAAAAATTAATAACTAGATATATGTTACTGATTGTCAGTGGAGGTTGGTTAATAAAAGGGGATGAAAAATAAGGGCTAAGTTGATTTTGTTGAAAAATTACTAAAAATATATATATAAGTATATTGTTTGTAATTACTGAATATTAATGTGTTGGTGATGTACTCTAGGAGGGGTATTTAATTAAATTAAAGATGGGCAAATCTGAACAGGAAAATAAAGATGATACTTCTAGCGATAATTCTGAAGAAGAACAAGTAGAGGAAAAAAAAGAGGAAGAAGTGAAATCTGAACCTGATAAAAAACCTGAAGAAACAGTAAAAGAGGAAAAAAAGGAAGAGGCAGATAATAAAACAGAAGATAAAAAAGAAAAAGACGTAGAGAAACTTAGAAAAGTAATAAAAGTAGATAATAAAGATGATAAAAAGGGAGAATCCAAAGACAGTCCTCCTGAGTTAGATACAGCAGGTTTAGATAAACAAGGTTTAGAACAAAAACGTGCTATTTTACAAAGTATAAAAGATTTTGATTTTCAGATTAAGAAAAATCAAGAGGATATAAATAATATTGGTCAGAGAATTGAAGGTATAACCAAAGATCTTGATGATCTTGTAAGTCTTTATGAGATTGTTTCTGAGCAGATGAATCCATTTGTTGGTCTTTCAAAAGTTACAAAGAAAAGACTTGATGCTCTGGAAAATTTTACTAGGGAGATAGATGCATTAAAAGAAAGAACTGGTGAGCTTGAATCATTTGCAGAAAGATCAGGTGCTAGTCTAAAAGATTTGAAAAATATTAAACAAGAAGTTAAAACAATTGATACAGATAAATTACTTGATGGTACTGATGGGGAAATATCAGAAAAACCGGAAGGAGAAATTAATGAAGAAAAAGAAATAACCAGTGAAGAAGAAATAAAACCTGATGAAATATCAGAAGAGACAAAAACAGAAGAACCAACAGATGAAAAAATACCAGAAGAACCTATTGTTACTGAATCAGATGAAGGCTTAGAAACAGATTTTTCAATTGATCAAAAGATTGATGATTCATTTCCAGAAGAATTTTCAGATATTGATATCGATGAAATAATTGATGGATATCTTGGATCAATGTCATTTGATGATAATTTAGATATGTTTATTGATGAATTTATAGAAAGTTTAAAAGGTTAGAATTAACATTATGAGATGGCCTATGGCTAATATGAAGGGAGAAGGAAAGATTGATAATTCGAGTGGTATTAATTTAGATAAGGAATTATCAGCCCTAGTTGAAGAAAAAGTACTTCCTAAAAAAATTGCAGATAAATTAAAAATAAAATTATCTGAAAAAAATGTTACTTTAGATAAATATCAACTTCGCATACTTGCTAATAAGATAATGGAAGCAATTAAAAATTATAAAAAATCTGGTAAAGATACAAATGAGGGTAATATACTTTCAAATAATGATATGAATGATTTAAAAGAATCTATTCAAACTCTTGAACAAAGATTAGATCAAATACAGGGGAAAACTACTGGTATCATAACAACAGATGATGTTGAGGTTCCATCTGCATGGGATATAAATCCATTAAAAACAGTACCTAATGATCCAGAGAGCATAATTATTGTTATGAAATGGTTACAATTCTTAATTGATAAATGTGGACATATGAATCTTAAGGAAATACTTGATTATTATGTAGATATTGGATGGATTAATGATGATGTGAAAATTAGTTTAATTGATTATTCAAGTGGCATTTCTGAAGATAAATTTAAGAAAGGTAAATTCCAACAAAATGCAAATGATTTTTCATCATCTGATCATATTCAATCTCTTATGTTTATTCAAAAACTTAAGGGATATAAGTTTGACAAACATTTCATAGATAGAGTTGAAGATGAAATGTCAAAAATAACCAAAAAAATTGAAAATTATCAAGAAAAACAATAATATTTAATTACTAGCTTTAAGATTAATTATTCTATAACTGAGGGGAATCTAGTTTAAGTATAATATTACTCACTTGGAGGTAAAATTAGGATGGGGTTATCGCTTTCAGCAGCAGCTGCAATAATAGGTATTTCATTGGTGATATCTTTGGAGCTATTAATTGGAAGTATAATCCCAGCTGTTGATAATTATTCATTTTCTTTTAATGAAATGAAAAATAGGGCGATAGAACAAGTTCAGACTGATATTAATATATCAAATATTGCAACATCAGCAAATATAAGTAACCATGATTTAAATATCACCGTTGAAAACACTGGTAGTACTGTCTTAGAAACATGTGATTTTAATATTTTAATTGATGGGGCAAATACAGATTTTTATTGTAAAACATCTTATCTTTATCCAGATAATGATACCTATTTTGAAGTTTATAATCAAGCTGGTGTTGGATCTAAGAGAATAAAAATTGTTACAAACAATGGAATTTGTGAATATGATCAATATACGATTACATGAGGAGATAAGAATATGGGTTTTAGCTTAACTGGGACACATGTAATATTCTTTGTATCAAGTGTAATTGTAGCAGGTGCAATATCAGGTGTTTTCATGGCAGTATCATTAAACACTAGCGATAGTCTTTCAAAAAGAGGTGATAGACTAGTAGAACAGCTTGATACAGATTTTAAAATCATCAATGATAATGAAAATATTCCAACTACAAATGGATATTACAATTTTTATCTTAAAAACATAGGTGAAGGGAATCTTATTACAACAAATGAGACATTCCAGGTTTTCATTGATGGTGATCCCGTTTCATCAGATGATTATAATTTTTCAACAAGTTCTGTTTGGTCTGAAGAGGTAAATACTCTTAATATAAAAACAACTGAAATAGCTGGCTCAGGTCAATATGTCTTAAAAATTGTCGGGCCTCAAGCAGTTGAGGATAAATTTGAGTTCAATATATAATAAAATGCTATGAGGGGATGATAAAATAACAAGTTCAAAATCAATAGTTTTGGAACGAAAAGGAGAAAGAGATGGTTTTGCAGTTCGTTTCGGCGGTAGTTTTCCAGATGGTTCATTGGTATTTTTAGAAGGAAAAGAAAGTACGGGTAAAAGCATTTTTTGTATGCGTTTTTTAAAAAGTATTTTATTAAATGGCCATACCTGTAGTTATGTCTCAACTCAATATACAATTAAAAGTTTCCTACGTCAAACAGCATCTGTTGGTTATGATGTCAGAAATTATCTTATGCAGGGGAAATTATTTTTCATTTCAACAGAGGTGATGCTTGCTGAAACACTACCTAAAGAAACATATCTTGATAGACTTCTTACATGTAAAAAAATTTTTGAACAAGATGTTGTTTTTATTGATTCGATCTCTACTCTTTTAAATAAAAGCTTAACTGTTGATAAATTAATTGAATTATCAAGTTTTTTTAACCGTTTAACAGGTTCTGGTAAAATAATTGTAACAACTGCAAATCCTAATGAATGGAGCGATGAAATTCATAATTCAATTAAGATGAATTCTGACATTTTTTTTAAAATAACAAGGGAGTCGATGCCAGGTATTGGAATTGTTCATAATATTTATCTTGAGAAATTTAATGGTGCGAGAAAAAGATTTGAGCCTTTAACAACTTTTTCTGTAAAACCAAATACCGGTCTTGCCATAGAAACAAGTGGAGTTGCATTCTAAAGAGGGGAAATAAGAAAAAATATGACAAAAATTGAAGAGGAAGAGGTAAAAAAACTTATTCATGATAATCCTCATCTAAAAAAATATTTAGATGAAATTACAAAAAAAACTGAGAGGCCAGATTTTTATAGCAAAGTACCGAGGGATATTAAAGGAGAGGAATATCCTAATTTAATCTATACTACAAAGGGTGTTGTATTTATCCATATGTTTCGTTCAAGAGATATGGATGAAGTTGAATATTTTGCAATTGAACCTATTTTAAAAACTGAGGAAAAAGAAAAAAGAGATATTATTCAAGAATCAATGTATGAAAAAGCACATCTGTACAAAGGAGGATTTATTAAAACTCAGGATGATCTTAGAAAGGCTATAAAAAAAACAATTGATGAAATAACAGTGGTTGATGAGAATTCTAAAGGCAAAATTCAGAAATCCAAAGGCGGAAAAACAAAGGTTACTAGTGTTGAAAAAATGAATATAATATATGATATCACCGCACAAATTGTTGGTGGTGGACCTCTTGAGCCTTTCATGCGTGATCCATATATTGAGGATATTCATATTATATCTGGTGAAAACGTTCATCTTATCCACAAAGTATTTGATATGGTTAAGACAAATATTTTTATTGATAATAAATGGGCTGATAGGTTTTCACAGGAATTTGCTGAAAAAATTGGTAGCCCTGTTAGTGAGGGTCAACCAATTGCTGATGGGACACTACCTGATGGAAGTCGTGTAAATATAATTCATAGTCGTGATGTTAGTTTAAAAGGCCCAAGTATGACTGTTCGTAAGTTTAGTGAAACTCCTATTAGTATCACACAGATTATGAACTGGGGAACATTTGATACTAGTGTAGGGGCATATCTATGGTTATGCCTGCAGTATGGTCGTAGTATTTTTGTATGCGGTGAAACAGCATCTGGAAAAACAACAACTGCGAATTCAATGTTTGTTTTTATTCCACCTGAGAGAAAGATTTATTCTGTTGAAAACACCCCTGAGGTGCAGGTACCCCATCAGGTCTGGCAACAATTACTTACAAGATCAACTGGTCCTGCTGAAGGACATATTGATGAAGGAGACCTTCTGAAAGCAGGTCTCCGTTCCAGACCTGATTATATTATTCCAGGAGAAACCCGAGGTGTTGAAGGACGTGTAGTATTTCAAGCTATGCAAACAGGGCACCCTGTTGTTACAACGTTTCATGCGGGATCTGTTACTAAGGTTATTCAGCGTTTTACGGGTCATCCGATTAATATTCCAAAGACATTCATGGATAACCTTGATGTTGTATTGATTCAGATGGCTGTTGAAAGAAAAGGAAAGCGTTTGAGAAGGGTTCTTTCAATAGATGAAATCGAGGGTTATAATAAGGTTGCAGATGGAATAATGAGTAGAAAAGCTTTTGAATGGAATTCAGTGGATGATACTCATATGTTTAAATCAAATCGTAATAGTTACATTTTAGAGCAAAGAATAGCACCTCTTATGGGTCTTGAAAATCCTGCAGATATCTATGATGAGTTTGATCGTAGGAAACATATTCTTGATCGTATGATTGAGGAGAAAATTTTTGATTATTATGAGGTTGTACAGTTTATTTGGACTTTTTATCGGGAGGGTGTTAAAGGCCTTCCAATTTCAATATAAAACAAATTTGAGGGGTTAGATAAAAAATATGGTCAAGATGGAGGAAGATGAAATAAAGGATGTTCTTGATAAAAATCCTCATTTAAAAAAATATGTTGATGAAATTGAGAAAAAAATGGAGAGGCCTGTTTTTTATGCGCATCTTCCAATGGATGTAAAAAATGAAGATTATCCAAATTTGATATATACTGCTCAGGGTGTTGTTTTTATACATGTTTATAAAACAAAAGACATGGATGAAATGGAATATTTTGCGATTGAACCAAAACTAAGTAAAGATGAACAAAAAAAACATGATGAATTATTAAGAATTATTGTAAAAAAAGCACCAGAAAAAGATAGTGTTATTTCTGATAATGAATTAAAAATTATTTTAAACGAGCTGATAGATGAAATCATTGAAATAGATGAGAATGCTTCAAAATATGAAGAATCAAAAGGGAAAATTAAGAAAAAAAAGAAGGTAAAAATTAAATCTACAAGTATTCAGAAAAAAAATATTAAATATTATGTTATAAAAAATATTGTAGGTGGGGAAGACATTGAATGTTTCATGCGTGATCCATATATCGAGGATATGCATATTATTACTGGTGAAAAAGTCCATTTAATCCATAAAGTATTTGGAATGATTAAAACAAATGTCTCCATAGATGAGGAAAGAGGTCAGGATTTTGCACGAAAACTAAGTGAAAAAATGGGGACACCTGTTAGTGAAGGTCAACCAATTGTTGATGGAGTTCTCCCTGATGGTAGCAGAGGCAACATAATCTATAGCGATGCAATAAGTATAAGGGGGCCTAGCATGACTATAAGGCGTTTCACTGAAACACCGATAAGTGTCACTCAGCTTATCAAATGGGGTACTATGAGTAGTGGTGTTGCGGCATATCTATGGATATGCCTTCAATATGGCCGTAGTTTCTTTTTATGCGGTGGGACTGCTTGTGGTAAAACAACTACTATGAACTCGATAATTCCTTTTATTCCACCTGAAAAAAAAATATATACAACAGAGAGTACACCAGAAATGCAGGTTCCACATACTGTATGGCAGCAGCTTCTAACAAAAACAGCTGGTCCAAAAGAAGGACAGGTAGATATGTTTGATCTGTTAAGAGCTGCTCTTAGAAGTAGACCTGAATATATTATCCCTGGGGAGGTCAGAGGAGCTGAGGGAAATATTGTTTTCGGTGCTATGCAGACTGGCCATCCAGTGATGACAACTTTTCACGCAGGTTCTGTTACAAAGGTCATTCAGCGTTTCACAAGTGATCCTATTAATGTTCCAAAGACATTTATGGATAACCTTGATTTTGTTGTAATTCAGCTTGCAACAGAGAGAGGTGGTAAACTACTTCGTCGTGTTATTTCAATTGATGAAATTGAAGGATATAACCGTGCTGTTGATGGAATTATGAGTAGAACTGCTTTTAATTGGGATCCAATCAAAGATGAGCATAGATTTGCAGCTAACCGTAACAGTTTTATTTTAGAAGAAAAAATAGCTAAGAACGCTGGTTATGAAGATCCAGCAGAAATATATGAGGAATACGACAGGCGTAAACATATACTTGATAGGCTTGTTGAAGAAGATATCATGGATTATTATGAAGTTGTTCAATGTATATGGGGTTTTTATAAGGAAGGTGAAAAAGGAATACCGATAACTATATAAAAAAATAAATTTGAGAAGAAAAAAAATGGCAAAGGATAAAAAAAAGAAGGCTAAAAAAAAAGATAAAAAAAAACTAAAAGGTAAAAAAAATACATTTATTAAACAGCTTAGAATTGCCTATAACACACTTGATGATCGGAAAAAATTTTATCGTAATATTCTTTTCCCCTTAATTGGACTTGGCGTTATGATGTTTATAATGCCATTCATTCTTCAAGTAATTGTTCCAGTGCCACTTGAAATCTCTCCAATTAATTTTGTAATAGGCGGTATTGTTCCTATTCTACTTGGTGTTTTTTATCCATATGTTTCATGGAAAAACAAAGAAAATGAGATAAATGGAAATATGCATTTTTTTATAACACATCTTAGAGTTCTTGGAATATCTGATTTATCACTAAAAGATGTAATCAACATGCTTGGTGGAAAAACAGTATACGGTGCCCTTGGAGAAGAACTACATAAAATAAGTGTTCTATCTTCCCAATGGAAGATGCCTCTTTCAAAGACATTCCGTTTTACATCACAACGCACTCCAAGTAAGATCTTAAAAGATTTTCTTGATAGATTCAGCCAAAGTCTTGATAGTGGTGTCGAACATAGAGAATTCATCGAAATCGAACAAGATGCAGTGCTTCAGGAATATAAAACAATGTATGAGGCAAGTAATGAAAACATAGTAATTTTAAACGAGGTATATGTCAGCCTTTTAATTGCTATAATTTTTGTAATGAGCCTTGGAATTGTTCTACCAATCATTATGGGTGCTGAGGATATGAACACATTTATTTATTTATCCTCATTTATGCTTATAATTAGTGAAGGTATGCTCCTATATCTTTTAAAAGCTATGATTCCAATAGATGAAATATGGCATCAGACAGGTGAAAAAGGATATATAGAAGAAGGGCTTGATAAATTATTTAAGACAACTCTCATAGCATCAATTTTCCTTGGAGCAATACTCTTTTTCTTAAAATATTATCTTGAATTAGAATTCATGGAGATGATATCAATTGAATTCTTAATCGCAATTAGCTGTACACCATTGATAATTACAGGCATTAAAGCTTTCATGCAAGAACTTGATGTCATTAGAAAAGAAAGAAACTTCCTTGGTTTTTTACCGGCTCTTGGATCAATATCAACAATGCGAGGAGGAAAGATAAATGAATCAGTATATTACCTTAGTGAAAAAGATTATGGGGTTTTAACAAAACATATAAGAGATCTTTATAGAAGGCTTAGAACACGTATAAATGACGATTCAGCATGGGAATGGTTTGGAGTGGATACCGGTAGTAATTATGTACAGAGATCTGGTGAAATGTTTCGTGAAGCAACCTTTGCAGCGGCAAATCCTAGAAAAGCTGCAAAAATGATATCAGAAAACATTCGTAAAATTCGTGATCTTAGAGTGAAAAAACTAACAATTGTAAATACCTCAATTGCTCTTTTTGCAGGAATAACTTTTGGGATTAGTTTTGCATTATATATATCTCTAATTATTGGTCGTCATTTAAATAACATCATGCTTGAAACAGGTGATCCATTTAGTCAATCAGAGCAAGTAACTGGTATGGATACCCTTCTGCACACAGTACCGCCAGATGCTTATAATAATAATTTCGTAATAATATTTCTTGTTTTAGTAATACATTGTTTTATGCTTGCATTCACACTAAAAACCATTAGAGGCAGCAATAAATATGTTACTTGTGTCTATTTTATCCCCTTTGTCTGGATTGTTGCTGTCACAAGTGTTGTTGTTCAGGTTTCAATTGGAAATATGCTTATTTCATAAAAACAGTTAAAAAAGGTTAAGATATAATAGAAATAGTTTTGGAGAGAGAAAAAATATTATGAAAAAAATAGGAGTTTTAACTGGTGGTGGAGACTGTCCAGGTCTTAATGCAGTAATAAGAGCAGTTGTTAGAAAATCCCTTCAAAATGGATGGGAGATAATTGGTATCAAAAATGGTTGGAGAGGACTTATAAAAGGTGAAATGGAACTTTTAACAGATTATTCCGTATCAGGTATATTACATAAAGGTGGTACAATCATTGGAACCTCACGGACCAATCCATTTAAAAGTGAGGAAGATACAAAAAAACTTGTTGATAATATAGAAAGAGCTAAACTTGATGCTATCGTTGCAATTGGTGGAGATGATACTCTTGGTGTTGCATCAAAACTATATAAGATGGGGATAAATGTTATAGGAGTTCCAAAGACAATAGATAATGATTTATCATGTACAGATTATACATTTGGCTTTGACACCGCTGTATCAATTGTAACAGAGGCAATAGACCGTCTTCATACTACAGCTGAATCACATCATAGAGTAATTGTTGTTGAGGTGATGGGGCGTCATGCTGGATGGATTGCAACAATGGGCGGTATTGCAGGTGGTGCTGATGAGATACTAATACCTGAGGTCCCTTTTGACATTGAAGAGGTATGTGGTTTTCTAAAACAAAGATATGAACGTGGTAAGAAATTTAGTATAGTTGTTGTTGCAGAAGGTGCTAAACCAAAAAAAGAAGATTTTTCCAACGATACACATAGAAATGTTGATGGAAATATAACAGAAGTTGGAGGAAAAGGAACCCTTGTTACAAAATCAGATAATATAGATGATTTTGGACATGTACAACTAGGAGGTATTGCCAACTATCTATCAAGGGAGATAGAAAGACGAATGAATGTTGAGACAAGAGTTACAAACCTTGGACATGTGCAGAGAGGTGGAACACCAACTGCTCATGATAGAATACTTGCTACACGTTTTGGAATTGGTGCAGTAAATCTAATTGATAAAGAGGATTTTGGAAAGATGGTGGCCCTGCAGGGAAATAAAATTGTCCCGGTTCCAATTGATGAAGCAGTAGCAGAAAATAAAACAGTTGACATGGAACTATATAATATTGCTAAAGTTTTTTTTGGCAGATAAAAAAAAATTATAATTCAATTATTGTATCAATAAATGAGCTTGGTGTTGTAAAAGAAAGAACCCCACTAATTCCATATTCTGGTACAATCTTTCCTGTTACTTTTGTACGGGCCGACAGACCATCAAAACATTTTGAACAATTTACAACAAGAGCTATAAGATCATTTTCGTTAATAACAGGACTTTTTGATGAACATGAATCATCTGTATCTCTAACTACAACAACACCATAAGTTGATGCAGATAGATTACTATAATTCACAGAGCTGAAAACACCACCTGAAAGATTATCTGTAAAAACATTTCTTGTATAATTTAAAATAACCTGTACATTTGTATCTGATAACTGTAAATATGCATAACTAAGATCAATACCATCAGATCCAGCTATTGGTTTTATAAAAATTGCTAGCCTATTTATTTTTGTAGTATTGCTATATCCGGTTTCATGAGTTACTCTAATACCTGTTGATATGTCTCTAATTGTTTCTTGACCTGTTGTCATTGCTTTTTGCTCAAGACTATTCATCGTCTGAAGCATCACAGATGCAGCAATTCCCGCAACAAGTATCATTGCTATGAATATTATTAGAGAACCAATACCTATAGCAGCATTTTTATCATTTAATAGACTCTTCCCCTCTAGTGAGATTGCTACCCTTTTCACCTCCCTACTAGTAAAATAGGGTTTTGTTGGTCAAAATAGACCCCATCCTTAGAAATAGTAAATGTACTAGTAGAATAAAAGTTTTGTTACAAAAACAAGGTTTAAAAAAAAATAAAAAAAATTATTTTGTGTAGTTTCCCACACAAATTTTGTTCTATTAACTATTTAATAGAGATCGTATACTGTATCAGTAAATGCTGCTGGTGTACGGAATGCAAATATTGCAGGTGCACCATCTTCTGGAATTACCATACCCCATACATCAGTTCTTTCTTGTACTCCCTGGAAACAAGCAGAAGCATTAATACTAAGCATTACTTTATCTCCACGGTTAATAACAGGTGTTGCTGCACTTGCTGATGAATCTGCATCTTCGAGTTCAATTATTCCAAATTCATCTGGATCAAGGTTAAACACATCAGATGCAAATACACCATTAGATGCCACACTTGTTGCATAAGCACTACTGTTACCAAATGTTAACAAACATTTTGTTGTTGAGTTTGATATTTCAAGAACAGTCTGTGATAGATCAATATCTGCACTACCTGCTCGAGGTGCAACAGTGATTGTCATATTATGTATTCTAGTATCGTTATTCCACATTAAGCATTCCTGTCCAAGTGTTTCACGATCTAACCATGTGCTATTTTCCATACGCCATATGACGCCGCTTGTATCATTATATGCAATGCTTCTAAGACTTTTATATCCTTCAATATCAACAACTCTCATACCAGTTGATACTTCATCAGTAGTTTCTGCACCAGTTTCCATAGCTGTTGTTTCAAGGTTATTTGCAGTTTGTACAAGGACAGATGCAGCAATACCAGCAACAAGAACCATAGCAATGAAAATAATCATCGCGCCAATACCAATACTACCTGATATATTGCTTTTTATTATTTTTAATAAATTTCTCATTTTTCATCATCCTCCTTAATACAAATCATGTACCTCATCTGATAATGATGATGGAACTCTAAATGAAAACGGCCCGAGTGCTCCTTCTTCAACAATAACTTTTCCCCAGACATCATCACGAGGGCTTAAACCACCGCTGAAACAGGTCTGTGTTCTAATACATAGCATTACTGAATCTCCACGGTTTATGACAGGTGTTGATGAACTTGCCGAACTATCTGCATCTTCAATAACTATTACACCGAATTGTTCATTTGTAAGTGTACCCCAGGCAAGTGTTTCATTACTAAATATTTGTCCGTTATGATCAGATACTGATGTATTAAAGTGACTTGAATCATATGATAGTAACACCTTACTAGCTCCATCTGATATCTCAATTACAGCTTGTTCAAGATCAATATCTTCTGATCCAGAACGTGGTTTAACAGATATTGTCATCCAGTTAATCTCTCTTATACCCGTTCCTTTTGAATGAGCTTCAATATCAAATACTCTGATACCCGTAGAAACTTCTGCTGTTGTTTCCTCTCCAGTAGTCATTGCCTGCATTTCTAAGTTGTTTGCAGTTTGTACAAGGACAGATGCAGCAATACCAGCAACAAGAACCATAGCAATGAAAATAATCATCGCGCCAATACCAATACTACCAAAGTCCTTTGCTTTCAAAATTCTAATAATATTTCTCATTATTCATCATCCTCCTTAATACAAATCAAACACAGAGTCTGTGTATGATGAAGGTGTTCTAAATGAAAACACACCTGCTGCTCCATCTTCTGCCTGTACCATTCCCCAGACATCGGTTCTTTCTGCTAGTTCTTGACCAAAACAGCCAGCTGCTCCACATAGACATGTTAAAACAACCTTATCTCCACGATTTATTACAGGTGTACTTTTATTACATGAATTATCAGCATCTTCAATAATAATTATTCCAAAAGTTGTACCATCAAGCCCATCGAAGAATCCTGCATCCCACATATCACCATTTATTTCAGCTTTGCCATGGAATTCAGTGCTTTGATATTTTAAAACATTTTTAATATTCGTATCTGAAATCTCCACATATGTCTGGCTTAAATCAACCTCTTTTGCACCAGCCCATGGAGCAATCATAATACCAAGATAATCTATATCAGCAGCTCCACTTCGATATCCGCCTACATCTATTACATGTATACCAGTTGCAACTTCAGCCTCAGTTTCTTGACCGGTAGTCATAGCTTGCATTTCCAAACGGTTAGCAGTTTGGACTAAAACAGATGCAGCAATACCAGCAACAAGAACCATCGAAATAAAGATGATCATTGCACCAATACCAATACTACCAAAGTCTTTCTTAAACAATTTATGTTTTTTTCCCATCTTTTTCACATCCCTCCTTGAGTTGTACTAATAACAACTTTTTAGAGTGCTATCCCAATAAATCACTGGATTCTTTATATAATTTGTTTGCATGTATATAAGTAGGTGAATATGCAGGTGGTTATACATGTAAATAATATAGATTTTATCTGTTATTTATATTTAAATGAATGTTTTTTATTTTGATTCATTTAATTTTTTAGTAATAGACTTTTCAATTTCTTCAACTTCATGCTCAAGTTGCATAACACCAAGATCCACACCGATATCCTTCATAGAAGAAATATATTCATCATCAAGTGTATTACGAATTTCTTTTATAAAAAAAAGTCCAGCACCCGTACCAAGAGATCTATTCATAGTAAAAATTATATCATGTATAGCTCTACCTACATCTTCTGATTTTGTTTTATCAATCCCCGTCATCACAGTTACAGGATTTTCATTTTCAGTATATCTAATATCATTTACTTCAATATTTTTTAAAAAATCAAAACGGGTTTCAAGATTCTTTAATAATTTATTCATCGTAAAAATTGCATGGCCTTTGTTTGTTTTCCTACTTGAAATATTAATTACCGTTGATAAAACATTTTCCATAAGTTCTGAATTTTTTATAGAAGCCATACCTATATCTCCAAATTTAATATATTTATAATGAATCATAAATTTGTTGATAAATTTTACTTATCGTAAATTTTTTTTGAAGGAAATATTTTTATTTTAGTTTTACTATTACCATTTAGCAAAAAATAAATAAATTAGAGGAGGGGAACAATAAATGGATAAAATTAAAGCAATTTTTTTAGTTGGAACAATAATATGTTTGGTTTTTTTAGCTGGATGTACAGGTACAGAAGTTAAAGAAGATGACAATAATATTTTTACTTCAAACGTTGTTAAATTATTAGATTATAGTATAGATAGAATAAAAGACCGGCAGGGTATAGTAGGTCAAATTGATTTAACTGGTAGAATTGAAAATATTGTTGATCATAAAATTGATTTGAAGATTACTGCTAATTTTTATGATTCAGATAACAATTTTTTAGGTAGCAGTAACTATAGAATTTTAGGTCTTAGAGCAAAACCAGATGCTGGACATTCTACAACATTTGAAATAACATATAGAGAACAAAATGCAAATAAGTTTGATCATTTCATGATTAAAGCAGATGAAATAGTTTAAAAATTTTTTTTTAATTTTATTTTAAGATTTTAATTTTAAAATAAATCATATACTGTGTCTTGGAAAGTAGCAGGTGTTGAAAACTCAAATCTTGCTATGCTTCCTTCTTCAATGATAATATTGCCCCATACATCAATACTTGTTGGAATACCTTGAAAACATGCTGATGCATTTATTGTAAGCATTACTCTATCCCCTCTGTTTAATACAGGAGTTATTGAATTTATTGATGAATCTGCATCTTCAAGGACAATTATTCCAAATTCATCAGGATCAAGATTAAATACATCACAGGCAAAAACACCACTCCCTGAAACACTAGCTGCAAAAGCACTATTATTCCCAAAAGAAAGAAGACATTTTGCACTAGAATTTGAAATCTCAATAAGAGCATTTGATAGATCAATTCCTTGTGAACCAGGGTTTGGTGTAATAGACATAGTAATATTATGAATTCTGCTGCAGTTGTTCCACATCAAACATTCACTACCAACTGTTTCACGATCCGCCCATGAATCATTTTCCATACGCCAAATAACGCCACTTGAATCATTATAAGCTATACTTCTAAGTGAATAATGGCCTTCAATATCAGTAACTTTAAGACCAGTTGCAACTTCAGCTGTTGTCTGCTGACCAGTTTCCATACTTTTACCTTCAACATAACCAGCTGTTTGGATAAAAACAGATGCTGATATTCCTGCAACTAGAACCATAGCGATAAAAACAATCATCGCTCCAAGTCCTATTGAAGCATTTTTTTGATAACTAAGTGTTTTTCTCCTTCCAAACATTAGTTTATACATCCCATCTACTTATCCCATGTCATACTCAACAATGTATATAGTCGTATGTATAAGAGACTTATTAGGTTTATCTGCATTTGTATATGCAGGTGCATATGCATAAAAAAAGAAATCATCAAGCAATTTTTTAAAAAAAAATAATTATGTTTTTTTCCGCCTATGAAAAAAAACCAATGATAAAATTGATAAAATTAAAAAAACTATTTCAAAACCAGGTGTTTGTTGCTCAGTATTAACACTTGGATGGACAACCTGAATTGAATAATTACCATAATTTGTATCATCATGATCAATGTTTAAATCTGTTGGCATCCATCTAATGGAAACAGTCTGTACCTTATTTGTTGTAGGCCAGTCGAATGTAAAACTTTTTTCCCCCCCTGATTTTAATGTAAATGTTTCATCTGTTAATGGATTTAGAGTTGGGTTATCATCTTCATATAGTTTAATTCTTGTTTCAGTTGTATCTTCATCTCCATTATTTTCAAGAGTTATGTTAATAAAATAATAATATCTTGTTCCATCATCTTTATGTAAATTATATGATGGTGTCCCTTTAATATCGATATCTGCACCAGGATTTGCACAAACATTTATGGTTAAAAAAGATATCAAAATCATACTAAATATTATATATAATATTTTTTTCTCTCCATTCAAATATTGTCCCCTCCAAATAGTTGATAATAGTAATTATATCTATTATATTAAAAAATTTCGCAAAGAAAAAATTGAGAAATGAAAAATACTATTAGTTTACTTGATATAAACCAAAATCATATAATTCTGCTGCTGTGGCACCATTAATATAATATCCTTTTATGTAAAATTGTATCCTAACTTTTGAGATCGTCTGAGAGCCACCTGGAATATTTATTGTTTTATATTGTCTATCGGGGAATATTTCATTTTCATCAAATATCCTATGATAACCTCCATTATAATATACTTCAACACGTGCATATGGTGTATATTTGTAATGATATTGAGCATTGAAACGGATTTGGGTGCAGAGAATTGGATTTATTGTTAATTCAAGCCAGCTCGTCCATTTTTCATCATTTGAACCAACTACTTCTTCACTTGTTGCACTACTATCTAGATAATCACCATCTTCATCATATGCATCATCTTCGTTCTCCCAACCAGAGCTTGGAGTATGTCCTGATGGTCTAACCCATGTTGAACCACCAATTGTTACAGTTACTTGTTTAATATTTGACCAGCTGCTTTGTTTACCAGATGTATCCTCTGCTTTAACCCTAATATTATATGTATCAGGGTAATCCCATGAATGAGATAGTGATGCTGTTGAGCCTGAGTTATACCAACCTGTCCATTCTGTGTCTCCATCACCCCAATCAAAATAATATCTTATCTGATCATAATCAGGATCTGTTGTTGATGTTGAATAAATTCCAGATTGATCCATATTTAGAGTTGATGGCCCTTGTGGTGTATTAGGCGTATACGGGGCACTTCCGCCACCTGTTCCAACTGTCACTGTTTTTATCTTAGTATCGCTTTTTAGATTATGCCATACTCTAAGAGTTACATCATAATCTCCTGGTGATGAATAAGTATGTGTAGGATAAGCTCCAAGGCCATTATGCCATGTATCACCTGAATACCATTTCCAATCGTAACTTGTTATATCTCCACTTGGATAATAACTACTACTTGCATCAAAACTTATTGTCTCTCCAGCATTTGGATCTGTTGGCGTCCATGTGAAATCAGCATATGGTTGATCGGTATCTAACCATAATGGATATAGATTATAACTTACTGGCCCTTGTCCTTGTTGTCTGTTATAGTCTATAAAGTCGATATTTGAATTTGATCCGCAATCAAAATCACCTGTTCTTTCAACCCAAAAAGGTATGATTGGATTGTCAATTTCATACCATTTTACTCTACGTTCATCTGAATCCATATATCCAGATATATCAACTTGAATTCCATAATTATCAAATAATAGTTCCAAATCAGCAGATCCAGTAAGATATGACGAGTCAGTTCCTAAGAATCCATTTTGATCTCCATCTAGCTCCCACTTAAAATCAAAATAACCAGAACTTACACTTAAATCAGCATCTATATCAAATGAGTTGAAACTATGGAAAAGATTAGTATTTATCCCATTAGCACTTGAAAACCTTACTTTTTTAACAAGGTCTCCTTCGATTAATTCCTCACTTAATATGATACTTAAATCACCAGTTATACAAAATCCTGGTGTATAAGTATTTCCACCAATTGTTATTAACCCAGCTGAATCAGTGATGCTGAAGCCAGATATACTTTCAAAATAAAATTCACCTGAATTTGGTCTTTCAAATAATAGATCACCATTTATCTCAAGGTTTTCCATCTTTAATTTATCTTCGTTTGTACTAAGATCTTTGTCCTGTATTAATTCAAATTGTATATCTGCATCTATTTCAAGACTATATAGATAGTTATCAATAAAAGATAAATCAAGACTAGTTGATTGTATCTCTAAATTCTTAATTTTTATTTGTTCAATATTTGGTCTTGTAATTTCTAATGTAGATATAGTTGTAGCTGAATTTACATTTATATTAATATCAAGTCCATTTGTCCAATCAACATTTAGTGAACCATCAAGATTTGTTGAAGATGCTTTGACTCTATGCCTATGTATACCAGTATATTCAAAATCAAAATTACAATTACCAGTTCCAGATACATAGGCAAATTGTTGTGATATATCAAGATTAAATTCACCATCAAGCTTGATACTGCCATAATAACTAAGAACTCCGATTAATTCAAAGCCACCATATAAATTTACATTTTCAAAATTACAATTTAATGAATAGAATATATCTTGTGAATTATAGTTTATTGGATCACATTCAATAAATGCTGGACCATTAAATCCAATAGATAATCCAATGAAACTAAAAATTTCTCCATTTAGTCTATATATCTCAAAGTTACCAGCTGATATATGAAATCCTTGTATTGTTGATAGTTTGAAATATGTAGGGTTTTCTCCTGAACAAATGTCACCATCCCATTCAGCTTTTATATCCCCATAGATCTCATTTCCACGTGTTGCCTTGAATGTTACATCATCAACAGCAAATGAGAAGAAATTAAATTCTGATTGATGATCAACATCGAAATCAAAATATTCATCTCTAGAGTTAAATTCTGCATGTAAATCTGTATATCCATTTCCATCTCTTAATGTCATCTTTGTTGTTCCAAATGTTAAACCAAGTAATTGTATATCAAAATCAACAAGAGAACTTCTTTGAGTATGAACATCTATCTCAGCATAATGGTATCTATCATTTTCCCAATCAGCATCAATGATTATTGCTCCATTGAAATCAAAATCAACAATTTCAAAATATGGATTGTTTGGCGAGTTTGTCCCCGAGAATTTCCAGTTGTCAACATTAAAAATTGTTGCATCTATATCTAAATACAAACTTCCTTCTTTTAAAAAGCCCCCGCTAGAAAGTACTGTTCCTTGATAATTAAATAAAGCATCTCCGCTGAACTCAAAATAATCACATTGTATTCTTGGTGCAAAATCAACGATATTTCCTTGATGATATACTTCAAAATCTTCAATCTTGGCCATTCCTGATAATTTAATATACGCTCCTAGCCTGTCTTCTATATCAAAATTCCCAATAAAACTTCCTTGAAAACTAATATCTCCATTAAGTATTTTTGATCTATCTAATACAATATCGCCATTACTAATTATTTTTCTATTTGTTTCATAAGTATCTATATTAATATTTGTAGCTCCATCATAACTAATGTATAACTTTCCATTTTCAGGTGGCAAGTTTATATTAGACGCATAGATATAGATAGAACCAGAACCTGAGTACATTATTTGTTTAGAATTGCATGTTGTTTGTTTTATACGCTTGGTGTTACCAAATTGTAATTCAAATTTTCTATCAATGTTATTTAGATTAATAATCTGTGAACCACTAATTTTTGTTCCAAATGAAACACCTAGATCTAAAATATTACTTAACTGTATATTATTTATATTTGCAGTAATATCTGTTGAAACACTTGGACATAACGTTGTTCTACTACCTGTGTTATAAAATCTGAATCCTGCATCAACTTTTGGTAAGTATATTTTTGCATAACTATCTGAAATATCTCTAGTTCCACCGGATCTTAGTTTTAAAATAGCATTTGCAGAGAATATTGCATCATTTAAAATATTTTTAAAATCCTCTGTTGTATCAATATGAATTCCAAGACCAAAATCTTTTGTCTTATAACTATGAAAACTACCTAGCCCCATTTTTAATACTACAAATGGTGAAGCTCTAATAACTAAATCAAAATTATTGATTATTAGTTCTTTTTCAGAAGAACCAGAATCACAGAAGTTTATAGTTATGTCTTTTTGATTGTTTGTATCATTTATAAAATCAAGGCTGATAAATAGATCATTATCTTTGTTTATCTTTCTGGTAATAGAACCAAAACTAATATCTCCACCGATATAGCTTAATTTTCCTTCATTTATAAATGCATATTTTGCATTAAAAGCAAAGTTTTCTATGTTTAATTCTTTTTCAAGATTTGTATCGCTATCGATATCTAGGTTAATATCAAGATTTTCAATAGGTGATAAATCTGGATTAATTATTGATAAGAGTTTACCCTTCCATTCAACTTCGAATAGACATGAGATTTCTCCTTCAACTTGAGCGCTACGACTAATTGAACCTTCAATGTTTAGATCAATAGGATTTGATGATATTAAACCCTCTATTTGTGCCCACCATGATTTTCCATTTCCAATTATTTCAATGAAATCTTTTTTGACAATTATCTGACCATCAATATCAAGTGATTTATCATTATCAATATACCTTTGACCTTCTGCAGTTAGTTTACCACCGTTTTCATCTATTGTTAGTTCAAATCTTGATCCTGAATCATCTGGTGATTCAAAGTTAGTATCATTAATATCAAACATATCACCAGCATTTAGATTAAAATGAATTATTTCTAGGACCAGGTCACCAGTGACACTAATATTCATCTCCTCAACTCCTCCATTCCATGAGACTATGAAAGGATTGTGTCCTGATTCAAAAATAATTATTCCAGATGTTTGTAATATTTTTCCGTTTATCTCTTTTGTGAAATCAAAATCAAGATATGTCTGATCAGAATTTCCAATTCTAACCCATCCTGATGACCAATCAGGTGCAATATCCCAGGTTATATCTCCAATGTGTATGTCAAGTCCAAGAGTATAAGTTCTTTCACCAACTAGGTTAATATTTGGAGCTCCCCCTGTAAATATAGTTGTACCCCATTCTATACGTCCATAAAAACCATAGAGTTTTACACCATGTGAAATATAAACACTAATATATACTGAAATATCAGGTGATGTTTCAAAGTTCCAGCTGAAAAAACCTTTACAATGTCTGCCAACATTTGATAGTTCAAATAGATCAGTTCTAATCATTATGTTTAGATCAGATTTTGAAATATAACAATCAATCTGAGTATCAATAAATGTTATTTTCCCGCCGAATTTATCTTTATCATAGGAAATGGTATTATTATTTGGGTTATACATTAATCTAAAATGAGCATCGGTATCTGATGTTTCCCATTTTAATAAATCAGATGTGAATCTTACATCCATAATACCATTTTCAGATATTTTATTAATATTTATATCTAAATTTGAAAACTGTATTATTGAATTTTTACCTTTATATATTTCAATGGATGCATAGTTATTGATCAAATTTGTATCATCAAGTTCCATGTTCCAAACTAAAACTTTTATTGTGTTACTTTTATCACTTATTGAATAGAATTTTCCATTATATGATCTAACTTTTATCTCATATATTCCAAATGGGATGCCTGTTGTATCCCATTCATAACTCCAGTAGCTATAATCACTGTTATGATCTGTAACATTTACCCAGTTTGATTCTGAATAGCTAATATTTGCTAGGTTTGCAATACCTCTGTATAATGGTACATTAAACTGGATTTGTACATTTTGTATCGGATAACCAGGTGCACCTGGTGTTGCAGAACCATCTATTGTTACAATATCGGATACTTGAAGTAATAAAGATGGATTCTGACGGCTTGGATGATCAATTCTAATAGTTGGTGGGTCGTTTTCAGGACCATTATCAACAACTAAATAAATCTCATAGTAAGAAATATAATCTCCAGTATCAACTACATGAGCTATTATTTTGTATACACCATTTGCAAGATCAGTTGTATCCCAGTTATATTCCCATGATTCCAATCCAACAACATCTTCAATAATAACCGGATCAAAATAACCGTCTTCAGCAGTATAAATTTTGATATATGCTTGATTTAGTGGAAAATAACCAGCTTCTGCAATACCCTTAATATTTACAATACCACCCACAGTCATATTGTCATATGGTTTTTCTCCATCAATATCAGTTATCTCAATAAATGGATCATCTAAATTATCAAGAAATACCGCTGTTGTATCATTTTCAAAGATTTCGCCAACATAACATCGAGCTTCAATTATATGTATTGAATCATCATATTTTGTTGTATCCCAGGTATAACTCCATGATTCAGTACCTTTTGCTTCAACAAATTCATCAGTATCTATTCGAATCAAAACCTTGTCAACAGGCATACCTGTTGTTCCGCCTGATGCATTACCGCTAACTTCTACTATACCACTAATAGTATTTACCTCATCTACTGGTATTCCATCAATATGGGTTATTTCAACAGTTGGTTCACCTATATCAGGTAGTTTTTCAAAATCAACATCTGCATAGAAACTTCCGCATGTTAAATTTAAATATTTTGAAACAGAAAGTCTTAGATAAGGTGAATCAAAATATGGGCCAAACTCAAAATTTCCTTCTACTAGATCCTCAAAATCTTCTTTAAATTGTTCAATTAGATCAGGTATCAACGGATAGATTGTTAATGATACTTGTCGCTCTTTGTTTGAACCTTTTGTTATTACAGAATCTAATATTTCACCTTCGATTTTATATATATCAAATTTTTCATTTTCCAAATTTTCAAATAATAAATATAAACGATCAATTTCAAATGTAACACCTGTTTTTATCTCAAGTCCTTTAATATCAGTATTACCAATATCGTTGAAATTAATTTCAAATGGGATATCATCAATTATCCTTGGAAGAGTCCCTTGTGTTTCAATTGTTGTTGTTGGATTTACATATTTAATATTAAAATCTAATTCATTTCTATTTCTATTAAAACTAATATATCCATCAGATTGCATTGACCATTCAAGTGAACAATCAATATTTGTTTTTGCTTCAACTGATACGTCAATAACACCCCTATTTACATCAGTTAAATGGAGGTTTGCTGAAACACCAATTGTATCAACATATACATCAAAATAATTATTCTGCTTAGGACGAATATTCCAATTAATTTTTATATCTGTTGGACAATTTGCAAAATAAAAACTATTTTCTTGATTGAAAAGATCATCTGTCCAGCCGAATTCATCTATTGATTCATCGTAACTATCAAATTCTACCCATCCATCAAGGTTAAGAGATGTACCAATACTGCAGGTTTTTGGTAGATATTTAACATAATGATAAGGCATTGGGTTAGCTAAAGATAATAGATTAGATACTGGACCGTTTTTTCTAAAAAACATTACATCAGCTTTATCATCACTAATCCGCTCATATTCAAAAGTATAACCACCACCAGCTCTTTTTCTTAGACTATATTCAAATTCTAATATCTCTGGTATATCTTCTACAAGTACACCCCAGCTAGATTCAACATCTCCATTTGAGTTTATTTTTTCATTATATAGAGATACTTTTGCATTATTTTTTGATTCAATTTTTAGTTTACTATCTTCCTGATCATCAGTTCCACCAAGATATAATTTTGTGGATATATCATTATCAAGAGTAAGAGTATATTTTGTCTCTGATTCTACCTTCGTATTATTAACATCTGCTTTACTAAAAATTAGATTGAGTTTATCATTATTTGAGTTTATTTTTGGATCTATCTCAAGTATTGTCTCAGGTTTACGCATCCCAAGTAAAAATGGAATGATATATGGCACAAAAACATATTTAACCGAACATTCCTCTGGAACTGTTTGCCCTCTTTCAGAATGATATCCAAATCTTATTCTATCTCCTTTGTTTTGTGAAAAAAGGGATCCTGGTAAATATAATTCTGCATATGCTTCAAAGTTTGCTTTATTGTCATCTAAACTATTTAGTCTTTCAATTATTAGGTTGAAATTAAAAGAAATTGCAAGAGGTTGTTTTATTAGTGATGGATATATTCTTAGATTTGCACTAATGTCTTCATCACCATCATTATCAACATCTACCTTTGTTTTTCCAAATAGTTTCATCTCGTTATCTGTTTTGTAAACCTTGTATTTCGTATGAAAATTAATTGTATATTTTCCTGTTAATAATGATACTAATGTTTGTATGTTTGATACTGTTTGTTTTATTGATTGTGTTATAGTTTTTTTGTTTTGATATTCTTTTGTTTCCTCTGTTTTTTTGTTTATATTATTGAAAAATGTAGAACTGTTATTTGATTCTCTATTTTGTTTTAGATTTATTGATGATACTATAGGGGTTATAATTGTTGATATTAGAAAAAATATTATTAGTATGCTTATAATTTTAGTAAATGTTATATTTTGAATTTTCTTCATTTAGTATTACTCACCCCTAAGTGAATATATATTCATTTTTTGGGAATTTTATTATAATTAATTGTTTATTTTTTATACTATATATAATTTGTTATATATATATTATCTGATTTATTAAAATAGTTGAATATAATTTTCATATTTGAGAAATATTAATATAGTATAATAAATATAATATTATTTCATTAAAAATATTATTATCAAATGTAATAAAAAGAATAGGAGGCTAAATGAAAAATGAAAAAAACATTTGGAATACTAATTACAATATTGATTATTTCTACAACAACATCAATCGTATCATCACAAGAATTATTGTTAGAAGGTGAAATAAATGCAGAAATATCTCAAGTTTTATTTGGGCTTGTTGAACCAAAAATAAATATAAAAAATAACCAAACATTAAATATTAATGTTTTAGAAGATGATGGTAGTTATTTAGTAAATTCCACACTTAGAATAAATGTAAGTATAAATGATATAACAAATAAACAAACAAAATGGGGAATCCTTCCAAGAGGATTTTATTATATTGCACATATATACAAAGTTACTGAAAATCCAAAATTAATGGAATTAAAAAATTATATTCTTCCATTTGGGAAAGATAGTATTCAATTTGGTTTTGTGCCATTACAAGAACCTTATTTACTTGATAATTATGATATTGTAGATAATTTCACAATAAAAATGAATTATAATATTGATAGGTTATTTGAAACAGAAGATGATGGAACGGGATCATTAAACACATTATCTTCAGGTGATATTATCGCCTCAGAAAATCTTAGTATTAATATGTATACAATTGGAGTAATGCCCTTTTCACAAGGTGGTTCAGCTCTTAAATTATATACATATAATACAGGTTTTACAGTTCTTGGAATATATTGTGAAACAATAGATTTGACAGTAAATTATTTAGAATATTAATTTACAATTTTTATTTTTTTATTTTTTTTCGACATATTAATAAAAATATTACAAAATATTTATATATTATGTAAAATAAATTATATTAATAGTAATATTAAAATAATTGAGTATGTGATACATATGAAAAAAATAAATTTAATATGCCTAATAATTGCAGCAATACTTTTAGGCGCAGGTTTTTCTGTAAATGCAGGGGAAATTGATTGCGGACAGATTGATGTAACAATAGAAGATGATTTCTATGGTCAAGTCAGACCAGAAGTAAATATAGATGAAACAAATGTAATATTAAAGGTAAAAGAAAACAATGAGGAAGGAAACATAACATATGTTGTAGAAGATAATGTTACAATTCCAATAAATCTAATATGTGAAAAAGAAAGCGTATATTTTAGAAAAAAATTATGTGGATATGCATATGGATTTAGAACAATTGGTGATGCAGTAATTAAACAAATGTATGATATAGGATTAAAACAAGGGAGCATCATCGGAAGTACTATAGAAACATCAGATCATCTAAACCTTAGTGTAAATTATGAGATATCAGAAGAAACCTACGAAAATGGGGAAAACATAACATTATTTTTAGCATATATTGGAAATCCTATACCAGGTGCAGTGGATCCATTTGTATATAATATTGTTCTTGATGATATGCTTGGTGATGGACCAATTCAAAAATTCATAAAAGAATTTAGCGACATTGAATTTTCATCAGAAACAAACATAATACCAATACTTGGTATTAAACAAATAACGTTACATATCTATTATAGTTCATCAGGTTTTGTTGAAATCCCAGGTGATTATACATTAACATTAAATGTTACTGATGGAGAAGGATCTGTTTCAAAAAATCCAAATAAACCAAAATATGATGATGGAGAAACAGTAAATATTACAGCAAACCCTGCAGATGGATATTCATTTGATTATTGGTCCGGTGATGTAACAGGCTCAGATAAAACAATTTCAGTTGTGATGGACTCAGATAAAGAAATACAGGCACATTTCAAACCACAACCTATGACAGTTTCATCAAAGATGATAAATTTTAACTCAATAACTCTCACTGTAAATAATGAACTTGAATCTGAACTAACTGATATAGATTGGAATATAACTGTCACTGGGGGAATTCTAAAAACAGTAGATATCTATAGTAATGGAACAATTGATAGCATAGAATCAGAGGGAAGTACATCTATTTCAACTGGTCAACTAGGACTTGGAATTGGGAAGGTAACAGTTGAAGTAAAACTAGATGCAGCCGGTGAAGACTTAGTTGAATCCAAACATACCGGTTTTATGATAGGACCATTAGTTCTAATCACGGGTTAAAAAAGTTAAAATATAACTTTTTTCTTTTTTTTTATTTGATTAAATAGTACTTTTACATTAAGCGTTGGTGCTTTAGCGTTGGTTAAGAAGTTTTGTTTATCTGAAAAAATCTATTAAATCTTTAATATCTATGTAATGTAAATTACAATTGTTAATCTTAGTTTTTCCTTTATTCCCCTTTAGGGTTATAATAAGAGCATTTTTAATATGATAGTTTTCTATAAATGAATGCATACTTCTTTCTATTTTACCAACATTTGCTTGAATTTTTACTTCTATAGGAATTATTTCATTTTCTTTTTCTATTACAAAATCTACTTCTGCTTTACTTTTTGTTCTCCAATATTTTGGCGTTAAACCTAATTTTAAAATCTCAGAAAATACATAGTTTTCAAACAGCTTTCCATCTAATTTAACGTTAAAATCCTTTGCAATAATATTTCTCATACCTGTATCAACAAAATAGAGCTTAGGCTGTTTTACAATTTCCTTTTTTTTATTTGTAAAAAACGGCATTATCCTAAATGTCAGATAGCTTTTTTCCATTGCATCTAAATATTTTTTTACGGTTTGAAATGACATGTTAAGATTATTACAGATTTTATCATATGACAATATTTCACCAATTGATAGAGCAAGATATTTGGAAAATGCTTCCAGAGATCTTATATCCTCGATAGAAAAAGTGCGAGCAACATCCTTTAATAGCATTGTATCATAAAGATCACTTAGGATTGTTTTTTTCATTTCAATATCTTCTGTTAAAACAACTCTTGGATAGCCCCCATATGTTGCATGTTCCCATATGTTTCTTTCTAGTATTTTAGATGTTATTTCTTTTTGATTTTTTGCATACAAAAATTCATTTATAGAAAATGGGAATAATTTGATAATTGATACTCTACCAACTAGAAAAGATAAAATTTCCTTTGATAGTATTATTTCTGAGGAGGAAGTAATCCAAAATTTATGTCCCGAATCAACCAGATATTTTAATTTTCTACCGGCATCCTTACAATATTGAACTTCATCTAACAAAGATATGTTTTTACCTGAAATAAACTGTTTTTCAAACTTTTTAATATCCTCTTCAAAAAGAGTTCTTGCATCAGGGTCATCAAATAAAATATAGGATGAGTTTTTATTTTGTATAGTTTTTTTAAGAAAGGTTGTTTTACCTGCTTGTCTGGCACCAACCACTGCTACCATGTTATAATTTTTTGATATTTTATCAAATTTATTTTTTATGTCTCTTCTAACATACATACTTTATTGTTATGATTTTTAAACTATAAAAACTTTACTAAAATTTAACTATAGTTTAATTAAAGTAATACTAAAGTTATATTTATCTTTAATAAAAGTAGTAAAATGCTAAGAGGATTAAAGGATGAGTATTTTGCTTATATTCGTGGACATCAGATATAATACAATTTTATCCATCTTCATCAATCACTATATGAATATACGCCTGCTGAAGGAAAAATACCGATTTAATCTTTTTTTAAAATTTTTTTTTATTGTCGCAAGTTACAGAGCTATTTCGAATAAGCAGCAGGAAATAACCCTGCAACATGTCTGCGACATGTTTGATACCATGGTTGTCCTCTTATCATCCGTTGACTTTTTCGTCTAAATATGTCAAAGAGGGACCCTATGTTGTTTGATATCAATTATATGTTGCCTTAATTTTGCATCATCAATCATCTTATCATGATGACCTTCTTTAATTAAGGCAATTAAAAATATAGATGAAATATTTAATATAATTTTTGCATGTAAAAGTTATTTTCTATTTGTTTATTAGCGGTATTTGTTAATTTCGTCTTTTAGTTCTTTTGCTTTTCTCCTAGCAGAATCAGCAAAATCAGTATCATTTCCTGCATAAATTATTCCTCTTGAAGAATTGATAATTGCCATGCTACCATCTTTATTTGTACCATATTTTATTGTTTTTTCTACATCCCCGCCTTGTTTTCCAACACCCGGTATTAATATTGGTATATTATCACCAAGATTGCATCGTATATCTTTTAATTCTTCTGGATAAGTAGCACCAACAACAGCACCACAACAAGCTTTTTTGTTCCATTCAATTATTTTATTTGCAACTATTTCATAAACAAGCCCATCTGGTGTTTTAAGATCCTGAAAATCAACTGCAGATGGATTTGATGTTCTACATAGAATAAAACTACATTTATCATTATATTCAAGGAATGGTTTTATACCATCAAAACCAAGATAAGGATTCACTGTTATTGCATCACATGTTAGAGTTTCATAAAGTGATTTTGCATATTTTTTTGCAGTATTTCCAATATCATTTCGTTTTCCATCAAGAATGATGATAATATCATCTGGAATATAATCTATTGTATCTGATAATAATTTATATCCATCTAGGCCTAATGACTCATAAAAAGCCATATTTATTTTATATGCACAAACAAGGTCTTTTGTATTATCAATAATTTTTTTATTGAATTCTAGGTAACCATCTTTTTTATTTTTTAAAAATTTTGGAATTTTTTCTTCATCAATATCAAGACCAACACATAAGAGTGTATCATTTTTATTGATAATTTTCTTTAGTTTTTCAATAAAATCCATAAATAATCAAGAATCGTTAATGTATATCCTATATAAAAAAATAAACATGAAATAATAAGGTTAGATATTTAATAATTGAATGAATACCCCTCTGAAAGGAAAAAAACATGAAGATTATTTATGGAATATGTTCTTGGGGACTTGGTCATGCAACAAGAAGCCTACCAATAATTCGTAAATTAATAAGTGAAAACCATGATCTTACAATAATTACACATGGTCGTTCTCTTCAGTTATTAAAAAAAGAAATAGGCATTGGTCCAGAATATATTGAAATGCCGGATTATCCAATGCTTCTCTCTGAAAACTCAAGACAATTTATGGCAAAAAGTTTGATTTATTGGCCTAAATTTGTTGGAAGTCTTCATCTAGGATTTAACCGAGTTAAAGAATATTTAAATGAGCATAAAGTTGATAGGATTATATCTGATGGAAGGTATGAGATCTATAGTAGAAACATTCCAAGTTTTTTTATATCCCATCAAATAAGAATCATGAATCCCCTTAGAATTGGTTTTATTGAACGTGGTAGTGAAACTTTTAATATGTTTTTTTTCAAAAGATATGCTGGAGTGATTATTCCTGATTATAGAACTGATAATTTATCTGGTGATCTTTCTCATAATTTAAAAAAAATTGATGAAAAAAAACTACATTATGTAGGAGTTTTGTCTGATTTTTCAAAAAAAGATGTTTCAAAAGATATAGATTTCTTAATATCGATATCTGGTCCTGAACCGCAAAGGACTATTTTTGAAAATAAAATTCTAAATCAGATTGATGATTTAGATGGAAATATTGTTGTAACTCTTGGTAGAACTGAGAAGGAAACAACCAGTCATAAAGAAAATATAAAGATGTATTCTTTTCTAAATAAGGAAAAGCGTGAGGAATTTTTAAATAGATCTAAAATTGTTATTTCAAGAAGTGGTTATTCGACTCTTATGGATCTAGCTGTTGTTGGTTGTAAAGCACTAATGGTTCCTACACCTGGTCAGATTGAACAGGAATATCTATCAGAATATCATAACAGCAAAAATACTTTTTATTCGGTAAATCAAGAGAAAATTAATTTAAAAGTTGATTTTAAAAAAGTAGAAAATACAACAGGGATTAAAAGAGATATCAATGTTGATAAAACCGTTGAAAAAACCCTTGATATCATATATAACATCAAAAAATAATATTTTTATACAAAATATTTATAAAATAGTAAATATATAATATATTAAGGGGTTATTAAAAACAAGATGAATAAAAAAAGCATAACCATTGGAATATTTGCAATTATTAGTTTAATTATTCTAAGTTCAACAGCTGTTCCTCAAGTTCAAAGTAAAACAGTATTAAGCTCTTTAGAAAATAAAGAAGGAATAAAAGTTTTATCAGATCCAGTGAAAAATGGAATATTTGATGGATTGTTAAATCTATTAAATAAAATAATTAATTTTTTAAATAAAATTAAGGGTGCTGTTGATACATTAACAAAAATAGTTGCTTTGATAAATAATATTATAATTATTGTTCAGAAATTATCTGATTTTATTGTAAATATACAATCAATTGTATCTTTTGTTACTACTTTTATCACAAATATCTCTAATTTATGGGATTGGTTACAAAATGATGTATTTCCTGGACTTACAGATTTTCTCAATGGAATATGGCCAGCATTAAAAGAATTCATCAATTACATACTAGGACTGTTTAGCAAATCTACAAATTAAAAAATTATTATTAAAATAATAAAAATAACTATTTTTAAATGCATAAATTATATTTACCTTTAATTATTCGTGTGAGGAAATGCAAGCAGGAAAAATCATCGATAGCATTAGATTCAACCATAAAAATACAATATATTTCCTAATGTTAATTACAGGCATAGCAATTTTTTTAAGATCACTTCCAGCCTGGACAAATGCTGCATGGGGCTGTGACTTTGGAATATATCTAGGTCTTACAAATTCTTTTGTTGAAAATGGACAACTTTTTAGCACATATTATGGGTGGGGTGAATCATATCAATATTTCCCTGTATTATATGCAATAACCGGTTTTGTACATATTATCTCTGGTATAGACATTGTAATACTTCTTCCAAGAATTGCACCAATATTTGGTGGACTTTCTGTATTAATTTTTTATTTTGTTGTAAAAGAAATCATATCAAATAAAAAAATTGCTCTAATGTCAAGCTTATTTCTTGCAGTACTTCCATTTCATGCATATCAAACAAGTCTAGCTGCACCAATGACAATGGGACATTTCTTCATCATGCTTTCATTATATTTTTTCTTAAAATACAGGAAGGATAAAAGATATATTCTACCTTTATTAGTATCTAGTATTTTATTGATAATGTCACATCATCTAACTACTTACTTCTTCTTAATTATTTTAATTTCAATTGTTTTTATTGAAAATATCAGTAAGAAAAATTGGCAGGATTCAATAAAAAAAGATGCGGGTTTTATACTTATATTTAGTTTTTTAATGTTTGGATACTGGATTATTGTCGCAAAACCAGTATATTATACTTTTATGAATTTTGCATTAAACATAGGCAGTATTTCCCTTCCATCATACGTTGTTTTAATATTTTTTTATTTATCATTTTTCTTAATATTTTATATTATTAGTCTTAAGAGGAAATATAATATAAAAATTAATTTTGAAAAATTATCAAAAATTGATTCTTTATTTTTATTTTTTCTAACAATAACTCTATGTGGTAGCATAATGATTATTTTTTCAGTTCTTGATCTACCTGATACAAATTTTAGGTTTACCACATTATCAATTCTATATTCGATTCCATTGTTACTTGTGTTTGGACTTGCAACAGCTGGGTTTAAATATACTTCATATATCAAAAATGGTTTATTTATTCGTGGATGGATTATTGCAATATTATTATCATTTCTAATAGGACTTATCACAAGTAGTAAATCAATTCTTCCACATAGGCATCTTGAATATCTGATGCCCTCTCTTAGTATTCTTGCAATATATGGAATAAAAGATATTTTTTTAAATCATCATCTTGATATTAAATCATTTAGAAAGAAATATTTTCATATACCCCGATCTGTTCTTGAACATAAGGGTATTAATTTTAATAGGAAACAAATTGCATATGTAATTGTAATCATTGTTATAGCCTCTTCAAATGCAGTATCAATATATTCAATTCATTCCTCGATGAATGTTGCATATCCTGGTATTACTGATAATAATTTATATATAAAGGACTGGGTTGAAGAAAATCTTGATAAAAATACAACTTGTATTGCTTCTGATCATAGGATATGTAGAATTATTGAATCATCTGGTTTTAACACAACAAATGATAAAGCCCTTAATATATGGTCCTCAGTTAATCTCTCAGAATACATATATGAATTATATGGAATAAATAATAACAACACAAAAATCACACATATCATTATTGATGATATTATGCGGTATCAGGTAGTTAACCCTGCTTTTAGAAAAGCGTATTATATGACAAATAGCTCATATGATAAATTCAAGAATCAAACATATGAAATGATATATAGAAATGTTACATATGATAAAAATAACCAGGAGATCCACTGGGTTGAGATTTATAAAGTAAACTGGTCTTATGTAGACCAGTTTTTTGCTGAAAATATTATTAAAAAGATTTTAGACTTATGAGATATTCAGTTGTTATACCCTCTTTTAATGAAGAAGAAAACATAGAAAGATGTATAAAAGAGGTTAAAAAACAAGCTCCTTATGCGGAGATAGTACTTGCTGATGCAGATAGCACTGATAACACACAAAAAATTGCTAGATCACTTGGTGCAAGAATAGTTATTGAGAAAAAAAGAACAATTGCTGCTGGAAGGCAAAAAGGACTTGAAGAAGCAACAGGTGATATTGTATGTTTTGTTGATTCAGATACTATACCTGATAATTTATGGTTTGAAAAAATCATTAAGCCTTTTTCTAATGAAAAAGTGGTGGCAGTAGGAGGTATCACTCTACCGTTTGATGGAAAGAAAATCGATTATCTCATTATGTATCTTGGTTTTGCAGTTGTATCGCCTGTTTTTTTTAAATTCAACATACCAATTGTCACAGGTCAAAATATGGCTGTTAGAAGAAAACAAGCACTAGAGGTTGGCGGATTCAAACAAGTAATAGATGAAACCTCTGGTGAAGACATGTATATTTTCATGATGCTTAGATCAAAGGGGAAAATTGTTCATTCAAAATCAGTTGTAAAAGGATCAGCTCGAAGGATGAGAAACTGGGGTTTAAAAAAATTTGTAACATTTAATATACGTAATTTTTTCTCACTTATTGACTATCAAAAACCTTTGGATCATAGCTATGAACCAATAAGGAAAAAATAATTTTTTTTTATTTGAAAAGATATGGTTTCAAGGATGACATAATTGATCTTGGTGATGCAAAAACATCTGTTGCAAAATACTGATACCATCCACAAGACCTATCACAATTTTTCATATCCTGCCTTGCTTTTTTAGCTTCATCAGATCTTACAAAATCCATTAGATCACCTTTTGTTAGATCAAAAAGTCTCGTCCCAATTGTTCTACATGGATAAAAAAGCCCTCCATCTGAGTCAACAATAATTGATGATGTAGAACATCCATGATCCTTATTTATGTTATCTAAAAAACCTCTTGGTGTAGTAATTGTATTTGGATATTTCTTTTTAAGTCGTATGATTTCTTCCTTAAATTTATTTGGATCAGGATAATAATCATCTGTTCCATCCAGATGACATGCTGGCATTATAACTGTACGAGCGTTTACATCGTATACTCTTTTTACTTTTTCTTCAATTGCATCCATTGTATCTTTTGTTACAACAACCTGAATGCATATCTCTGGACCATAGCTTTGAAATTCTTTAAGTCTTTCGAAAAACTCTAAATTATCATGACCTTCGTCAATGCTGATGTGAAGAAAATCTATGTTTTTTCCATATTCTTCCATCGGTCTTTTATCTAGAAGATGACCATTTGTAGTAAAAAATAGGTAAAACGGTTTTTTATATGCATATTCAAGTATTTCACCAAGATCTTTTCTAACAAGAGGGTCTCCCCCTTCAAGACTTAGAACGACTATACTTGAATTACCAATATTATCAAGAACTTTGAATACATCAGGTTTTTTTAGATCAGGTGTATCCTCCATCCATACATTACAAAAACTACAACGAAGAGTACATTTATGAGTAACCTTATATGATGCATAGAAAGGATATATTGATTCACCATGAATATAGTTTGATAATGCATGATTAAATGTCTTCATATATTTACTAAATGGTAGTCTTTTCATTTTATAACCTAAAAACTTTTAAGAATGCGTGGTAATAAATACTCCCTGATAAGTTTTTTTGTAAAAAAAATAAATGTTTTTCTTAAAAATTACCAAAAAAACCATATAGAGTCCTATAAATTACTTAAATCCTGTGAACAAAAATAACTCTAAACCAAGAACTGTTAAATTATCTATTATTATCAGTTTAACCATAAGTATTGCTACAATAATTATTATATCATATTTTACCTTTACAGAAGAAACAATAGATCAATTATTAAATACAAATATAAAATTTGAATTTTTCATCTTAGCTTTGCTTGTTACAGTCCTTTACTGGATATGTTGGGGTGCAAGATTACAAGCTCTTACTAATGCTGTTGATAAAAAAGTAAAGGTAAGTCTTAAGGAGTGTACAAAAATTGTTCTTGCAAATCTTTTCTTAGCAAATATCACTCCATCAATGGCAGGTGGAGAACCTGTAAGAATATATCTTTTAAATAAGGATGGTATCAAATTTGGAAGTGCTACAGCAGTTGTTCTTGGCGAAAGACTTCTTGATGCTGTTTTTTTACTTGTATGTCTTCCATTTGCTTTTTTAGTTTTTTCAGCTTATATAAATTCAACTTATTTCATGCTTGTATTATTTTTAGCTGTTTCTGTTTTTATTGTTGCAGTTGTTTTTTTTGGTCTTGCTATAAAATATCCAAATAAGGTTAAAAAAATACTAATTTTTTTTAATGACAAAATAGGTAGAATTACAAAAAAAGGTGTTCAAAAAAGAAAATATTTTATAAACCGTATCAACAGAGAGGTTGATAACTTTCATGAAAGCATGGTTTTTTTTCTTACAAAAGGTAAACTTTCTTTCTTAAAATCTTTTTTATTTACGGCTCTTTTCTGGTGTATCGGATGGATTATACCAATACTTATTTTAATGGGCCTTGGTCTTGGACCACATGTAATTGAATCATCAGCAGCACAGATACTTCTTCTCATTGTTGTTATGATGCCAACAACTCCTGGTAGTGCTGGTGTCACAGAAGGTGGAATGATAGGGCTTTATAGTGTTTTTATAGATAATATTGGTCTTGTAAATGTATTTGTAATACTTTTTAGACTTGCAACTTATTACTTTGGATTCATTGTTGGAACAATTTTTATGCAAAGAATCTTCAAATCAGTAGCCTCTTTTTCACTTGATGAGGTGAAAAGGGAAATTCCTGATAAATAAAAGGGTAAATCATACGTCAAATTTTAATAATAGAATATTATACCCTGATTCCTATGAAACAAGCAGAAAAATGTGTATCCTGTGGTAAAGGACTAATAAAACAAGGATCTGCAACCTTTCAATGCCCTGGCTGTGGAAACACAATTGGTCGATGTAATAGTTGCAGAGAACAAAGTGTAAAATACATATGTCCAAAATGTAGTTTCACAGGGCCTTAAAAAAATACGGGGGAAAAAATTATGGGTG
>Ga0272441_10002130_pt1 | contig 40794 bp, 40 predicted proteins | sample SSMProp6N_FD_193582 | JGI IMG/M metagenome (GOLD analysis project Ga0272441, IMG submission 193582) | Marine sediment archaeal communities from Little Sippewissett salt marsh, Falmouth, MA, United States - SSM-Prop-6N | ecosystem: Environmental > Aquatic > Marine > Wetlands > Sediment ...
ACCGACATCAATACAAACCCCGTAATACAGATTGCCACTCTCGCTCAGCAGCGCACACGCGACATCGCCCGTCGTATCATTGGGTTTCCGAGGCTGAAGATATCTCCTGGCAGCTTGGATCATTTCCTTCGCGGTCATGTCACCGATTCCTTCTGAGCACTCTTCACGCAGAGTCGCGGCTCTTGGGCTGTCGACTCGAGAACCTTGTTCTGTCGCCGTCTTCACCGCTTTGCCACAATGGCGAATTCTCGATCAGATTCCTCAAACGCCGACCCCGCAACGTCCCCGTAGAGAGTCTGCTGTGTGAATCCAGCTTTGCCGAACTCACTTCCCAAGATTCTCGGGGAGAAGTACTGGAGCCAGCTGTAGAAGGTCCGTGCCCGGTCAGCCTCCACGATCGTGTACTTGTCCAAGACCACACCCACGTCGTCATATTTGAAGGTGTTCCGGAAGCCGTAGTACTTCTCAGGCGACCAGAATCCATTCATCAGATTGTCCCCGTAGGAGGCCGCCTCCTCACGTTGCTCGAATCCACTGAGAGAGTAGACGTCAAGCAGGACGGAGCCTCCAGGCGCTAGAAGGGTCTGGAACTTCTCAAGCATCGTCCTGCGTTGCGCTGGGCTGAGGGCACAGAAATCGCACATGATCATCAGGATGAGATCGAAGCGGTCTTCGGTTTCGAACTCCAGATAGTTCTCATTGGCATAGGTCACCGCCAATCCTGCATCTGAGGCAACCGTGCGGGCGTGCTCGATCGAGCGTTTGGACAAGTCAATACCCGTCACGCTGGCACCGAGTCTTGCGAGCCGGTTCACGTAGAGACCGGGACCGCAGCCGAAATCAGCAATCCGGGTCCCAGCGCCGACATTGAAGTTCGAGCCAATCCACGCAACAGACTGATCGATGAACGCACCTCGACGAGAGGACACATCGATATCTGGGTCAAGATGGTGGGCGAGCATTCGCTCCGAAATGTGCTCGTCATTCCACATTTCTACCGCTGTATAGCGCTCAAACGGTCCAGGTCGGATGTTAATGTCTACGAGTCGCTCGAATAATCCCATACTCCTCCCTCACTGAAACACTCTTGATGTGTAGGGCCGCATGCACACTCCGCCCTAGGCTCCCCATCCTAGCTGCTTCCATACTCACTAGCGTCTCACATCACGCGCTCTGAAGAACTCGGCTGACACAAATTCACAATTGCATGTGCCAGGCTGCTGCCATTCATTGATCGGGCAGATTCATCATCGTGCGTAAGCGATCATGCATTTTCGGCTGATTGAGGACATTTTACACAGTATCGAGCTACCGCTTGAGCGCTGGTCATATCCGCGGGATGCTACTATGTCATCGAATGTACGAGACGAGGTTTGTCACCGACGACGCTGGATACTCCTGCGCCCATCAGCGGCGCACAGTCACCTTTCCCTGGATGATCTTGTTCGCTGGTCGGCCATAGGCCAAGGTCTCGCGGGCGAAAGCCTGTCCGCAGTTGGGACAGCACAGATCTCCGTTGGTGTTGTCCTGGACGATTCCATCCTTGAAGCACTTGACCAGTCGGCCCGGGCCGCCCTTGCGGTACCTATACAAGAGCTCGCCGCAGTCGGAACAGTAAATCCTGATCGTCCGTGCGCGTCGTCTTGAGCTCATCTCGATCGAACCCTAACCGATCGCGTTCTCACGGCAAAGGGAATCACCTGCTATATCCCCGAGACTGCTCAGCAGCGGGTCGATCGATTCCTGGAGGCGATCCCAGAGAATACAGATCAGCTTAGCGTCAAGAGTTTAGTACGACGCCCCCAGGGTCCTTATCATAGAAAAGTTCACTTCTTCCTAGTCCAGCTCTAGGGGAGGCTTGCCCAGATCTTGCCTGAGCGATGATACGCCCTCTCTCCCTCATTCCAATAGATTCGATTTCCTCCCGAACCTTCAATAAAACCAACTACCAAGTCACAATCACCATCTGAATCAAAATCTCCCGCAGCCATACCGGCAATCAAAAAGTCGTCAATGATTTGTCCCTGAGGCGTAAAGCACCCTGCTCCCTCATTGAGTAGAAGGCAATTGTCGCTATTGCCAAATTCTTGGCTTGCAGCAAGGATTTCGAGATCCCCATCAAGATCTGCGTCGAATAGCATTAGGAGCCACTTGCCAGAAGCAGAGCTGCAATCAATCTTCTGAAACACCCCTGTGTTCTCCACATTCATCCAGATGCTGATTCCACAAACACTATTTGATATCACAATATCTTGATCACCATCACCATCTATGTCCCCAATTGCGTAATGATAATCGTTCGATGGATTCCCGATCATTAGCCCGGCATCAGTGAATTGACCAGCACCATCATTTATCAGTAATTCTCCTGGCCTATCGGAATACAGAAGGAATACGTCAGGGAATTGATCCCCATTGAAATCCGCTAGACCCATTCTTTGGGTTCCTTCATCTCCAAATTCCATTTCTGATAATCCAAACTTGCCGTTGCCATCATTAACCCAAAGCGTGTTTGGCGCGTCGTGATGTGTGACTACTAAGTCGAGATCCCCATCTCCGTCCATATCTCCCAATATGCTGGACGTCGGATGTTCATAATTCGAATTCAATACCTGTTCACTCTCAGTGAATGCTCCGGTTCCATCGTTGAGAAATATTCTATTTGAATCGTTTTGAGAAATTAGCACGATGTCTGGATAACGATCTCCATTCAAGTCATCTATCGTAACTCCATGTGCATCAGTGCTTCGCGTTCCGAACGTTTGATCGTCTCTAACAAATTGCCCTTCCCCATTGTTTATCCATAGAGTGCTCTGACCAATAAAATTCGCAAGAAACACATCCACGTCTTCATCCATATCGACATCCGCAACAGCAATTCCAAATGAGCGTGTATCGCCAAAGTTCTGGGCACCTTTGGTAAAAATGAGGTGATACAAATCCTGAGTGCTTGTCTGTGTTGATGCGACCGCAAGATTCAGTGTTTCAATAACTTCCGGCTCACCGCGTATTGACGCGCTAGTTAAATCAATTGATTCACTAACCTGTCGAGATGCCAGCAACATGACTAAGCAAACAGCAAGAACGACTTCGCGTGTCATATTCCTCCTAATCGCCCTCACAGTCTGCTTCATAGATCACCTTAGAGTATTAGCTTACTAGAACTACTCGTTGCTTCGCCACAAGCGGGAGCGGGGTCAGAAGGAAGTGAGGTCACAAGTGAGGGCAGATTTAGATTCTGGGAATTTGCTGCTCTCGTCAACGCGGCTGGCAGTTACGCCAATGGTCAAACAGCAGAGACCCAACTGATCGCTGACTTCTGCCAGCTTGTACTGGTGCGTGCGCACAGCATTGCGAATGTGCTCACTCCGTTTCGCCTAGTCTGGGACATCCGCGCCAGCTGCTCAAGATCTGGGAGAAATCGGAGGCTGTTCATGTCACTGGATGCAGGCACAAATGATACGCTCGGATTCAGCTCGGCGCTTGAAACACGCAGCGATTCGCGGAAGCGCTTCCGAAAAGCACACGGCCGCCTACGATCAAGAGCTAAGTACTCTGTCACCAGAACCCCTGAAGGATAAGCATCTGATCCAGATGACCGCGGTCGCACGAGGAAAGGCCAGCAATAAAGACCGAACTCCGTTCCCCGCGTAAATCTGCCAGATGATGCACAAGACAAGGTCTAAGCCTGATAAGAACCTAGAGGAACATGATCTGGTCCCGAATACTGCAAAGCTCACAGCATCCGCCCATCGTGGCTACATGCGCTAGTTAACGCGCGCCTCAGTTCTTCGATCCCTCAGACTGGCCTCTACGGAGACCGGTGGCATACCATCCGAGCCACACGAACCCCAACGCGGTCCACACAGCTCCGAAGATCACTCTGCCTGTTGTGTCGCCATGCAGGATCACTCCGCTCCAAGCGAGAATCGCAATCACAAAGCAGATGGCCATCGCTGCAAGTAAGGCCGGTCGCTTCTTCCTCTTCATCAAGAACACCTCCCGCGCGTCGCATTAGCGGCCCTTCCTTTGGTTGAGGCCAACGTAGACGCGCCTCGTACCCTAGCACTCGCCGTCCCCGAATTGCGAAGCATGGCGGGAACGATCCGTCACTGCAAGCGAACCTCTATTTGCAGTTGACCAGAACGACTACTCCTTCACAACGAGCTCCTGAAAATGTCCTAGCTTCGGGAGGCACCGTACTCATCGCTGCTCTTCCGATACTGTGTTCCGTATTGTCTCCCCGGAGCACCTGGATGAACGTGATCGAGGCGTTGTTCAACCTGGGGCAAGCCAATGTCCTGCGTCGCGGGACATTCCCGTCGAAACAAGCATTGGTGCAAGAGCTGCTTGAGTACATCGAGCAGTTTAACGAGGCAAGAAGATCTTCCAGCGAGCCAGATCCGCCGAAGCCATCTTCCGTTCACTGTATTGCCGGACGCGACACTAGCTTGGGGACGTGTCTGCCTCATCCTCGACGCGCCGGAACACTGGGAAGATCAGTCCGACCGAACCAGCAAGAATCAACGTGATCCCGGCCAGGGCATACCAAAACCGCATACCCAATCGATCGGCAACTGCACCCGCAACCATCAGCCCAACCGGAACGCTTGCTGTCATCAAGCTGGTGAACAGCGAGTAGAAGCGGCCCTGTTTCGCAGGATCGACGATCCCGCGCAGGGCAGCGGATATGCTGCCTTGGGTGACCGCGAAGAGCGCACCGAGCAGCCCGAAGCTGGCAACGGCGACGAACCACATCGATGTCGGTGTCCAGGCGGGGATCGAAAGCATTCCTCCCAAGCCCAGGATGCCGCCGAACACAACGAGCATCCTCTTGCGCCCCCCTCCCCAGATACTGAGGAGGAGCCCACCCGCGATCAGTCCGACTCCGAAGAGCGACTCAAACCAAGCAAGCATGCTGGCATCTCCGCCGAAGCCTTGATACACAAGCATCGGAACCAGCCCACTCGCCGAGGCAAGCATGAAGTTCACCACACCAGCTACCGCAACGAACAGCAGCAGCCCTCGCCAGCCGATGATGTATCTCAGCCCGTCCATGAAGTCGCTCAAGTAGGAGGGGCGCTTGCCCTCGGGCATCGAGTGGGCGGCTGGCTGTGGGATCGCGAAGACAAGAAGAGGCGCAATGGCGAACGCCGCCGTCATCACATCAAGAAGCATGACCCGATGCAACGGGAACCAAGCGATCGCCAATGCGCCGAGCGCCGGTCCTACCACCTCCAAGATACCTGAGCGTGTCAGATTCAGTCCTTCCAGGCGACCGTACTGCTTCTTGGGGACGAGCAGCGTGAACGCAGCCCTGGAGGCCGGTTTGTAGAAGGCGCTGCCAACTGCCCGTGCGAACATGACAACGTATACGTGCCACAGTTCCATTGTGTCCGTCCAGAAGAGATACGCGAGCCAGAGGGAGGCAAGTGCGATGAACGCGTCAGAGACAATCATGATCACACGCCGGCTGTGCCGATCCGCGAGGACACCGGCGAGCGGCGAAAGTAAGATCCTAGGCAGGTAAGTCAGGCTTGTGGCAGACGCAAGAACCGTCGCGGACCCGCTGAGCTCTGTGACCCACCAGATGAGCGCGAAACGCGCGACTGCACTGCCAAGAGATGACAGCATCTGACCTGTCCAAATCGAACAGAACCGCGCCTTCCAGTTGTTCACACGACCTCCCGTGTCTAGAACAAGCAGCGTCGATTGTGGTCGTGCATCGTCTCAGTAACGTCTCCTATCTGATCGTCATCTGCGCCGAGTCGCGCAGGGTGCGGGGGGCAAGCAGAGGGTTAGGCCTTGTTCCTTGACATCCGCTTCTCAGCCTGACGCTCTGCAATGCGGCTGATCGTCGACTAGCGCATGCCAAGATGCTCCTGGATTGAAACAACGTGCAGCAATGAAGCCGGAATGCCTCGTAGATGCGTCGATTGGGTTTGTAGTCAGGGTTCCAAGTCAGGTCTACTTTGCTGGTGATTGTCGTACGCTTTGGGCAATTGATCGCGTACCTCGATTAATTCGGCCGCATAATCAAGCACTTCACCTTGATGAAAGCCCCACTCTCATAACACGGATTGCTCAAGCTCCCGCGGCATGATCGGCGAACAATCGATAGCAGTAGGTCTTGCCGTGACTCGTCACACTTCATGGATCACTCATCACGTCCACTGGCCACTACCCACTGGCTACTTGTATTCTTCGCTCCCATCTCTATACTGTGTGAATATATGATTTAGAGATTTACAGGGACAGTGATAGAAGAATGCCCAGAGCTTTTACTGAGACAGAGAAAGAGACGATTCGCGACAAGCTGATGGAGGCGGGACGCACCTGCTTCCTGCGCTACGGCTTGAAGCGAACAACGTTGGACGATTTGGTCAAGCCAGCTGGCATTGCCAAGGCGAGTTTCTACCTGTTCTTCGGCAGCAAGGAAGCCTTGTTCGTAGAGCTTTTCATGGCAGAGATCCCTGCTATGATGGCCCGACTACTTGATTGCTCGTTCGGGACCGCGGGTAACACGAGAGAAGCGCTTGTTCTTCTCATCAAGGGCATCGCACGTGAGGTCCAAGGGAACGAATTCTCGCGAATCCTGCTCGACAACCCTAGCGAACTTCAGAAGGTCATGAGCTCGGTGGACTTCAATGCCCTGCTGGCACGTACCTCGGAGTTCTACGGTCCGCTCGTAGCCAAGGTCATTGAGGCTCAAGGGCGAGGCGAGATCATCTCCGGCGATCCGACGCAGATTCTCTACAGCCTGGGGATGATCAAGATGCTGGCTCTCAATCGCGACAAGATGCCGCCTGACCTCTATGCCTCGATGATGGAATTCGTCCCCCAGGTTATTGCCAGTGGGCTGACGAACACCAATTCAATATCAAACGAACCGGCGGCATCAAACGCCGACGCAACTGAACGACCAAAGGAGGTTTCATGAACCTCACACTAAGACGGATGGCGTGGCGCAATCTGTGGCGCCACAAGCAACGCACGATTCTGATGATCGCAACGGTCGCCATGGGTAGTCTGGTGATTCTTGTTCTATTTGGATTGTCTGACGGCGTCATTGGTTCGATGACGGCCACGCAAGTGGACTGGAACCAAGGCAGCTTCCAGGTCCGTAGCGACAGCTACGCAGACGACCCGTTGATAGAAAACGGTCTGTCACCCGAGCAAGTCACTGCCGCCACCGAGGCGCTGGTGAACATGCGAACAGCGCGAATTGCACCTCGCATGGAGACCTACGGCATGATCCGCACATCCTATGGGACAGGTGGCGTCAGTCTGAGGGGGATCGATCCTGAGCTAGAAACGACGGTCACCCACCTGGATGAACTGGTCGTCGAAGGACGCTATCTGGATGGCCAAGGACAGATTCTACTGTCGACGTACATGGCTGAGGATCTTGACATTCGCCTTGGTGAGCGTGTCGTACTCCTCGCCATTACGAAAAGCGGCACGGAATCCCAAGCCTTCAGAGTCACCGGCTTGTACGAAGCCGCCAGCTTCGATTTGGAGCAGGTGGCGATGATTTTGATTGAGGACCTCCGCTCTTTAACCGGCATCGCCGGGGCAACCACGCTCGCCGTCTCGCTGCCAAGAGGCGTATCCGTCAACCGATCCGTGACTGAAGCAAGGGAATTGCTGGCTGGTCAGTCCGGTGTCGTGGTGGCCGACTACTTCGATCTCAATCCATTCGCTCGGTTCATGATCGCAGGCGCGACAGTCAAGATGATTCCATTCGTGCTGATGATCAGCTTGATGGCTGGTTTTGGCGTCGCGAATACGTCGTTCTACTCGGTCCTTGAGCGAACACGTGAATTCGGCGTCATGACGGCCGTCGGGATGAGTCGCAAGCTATTGGCTCAGCTTATCTTGCTGGAATCGACCTTTGTCGCTGCCATCGGATTCCTAATCGGCGGCGGCTTGGGGTACTGGGGCCTGATGTACTTGAGCCACAACGGTGTGAGCTTGTCCTTCATGGCAGATATCAGCAAGAACGTTGGAATCCCCAAGGTGATCTATGCATCGACGTCCGGTTGGTACATGGTGGCGGCGTTCAGTGTCGTCGTCTTTACGGCCCTAGCTGCAGCATGGTATCCAGCGCGACGGGTCAATCGTCTCGACCCGGTCGCCGCGATTCGCGAGGGCTAGAAAGGAGATCTCATGACTCAACAACTCATTTGGATAACACTGCTGGCCGTCTTGACTCTCGGGATGGGTGCTGTTGCCCAAGAAGATGTGCTCGATGCGGAGATGATCCTCGATCGCGTCAATGAGGCATGGCAGGGAGACAGCTTCCACGGAGTTATGACCCTGGATATCGTATTGGGGGGTCAAACAAAATCGCACAAACTCGAGGTCTGGACCTTGGGTGAAGAGCTGGCTCTCATTCGCGTACTGGAACCGGAGATCGATCTGAATTCGGGCTATCTCCAGTTAGGCAACGATCTCTGGTATTACTCGCCTGCCGTCGGATCGATCAAGCTGCCGACAGTGGCACTCGGTGACGCCCTGTTTGGCGCCGGGCCGTCGTTGGAGGATCTCTCCCACGGAACGTTGTCGGATGACTATGACACCACGGCGGAGATCATCGAGTCCGACACCGATGGATTCAGCGGGTATTTCCTTACGCTCGTACCTCACCCCGATGCTCCCGTGGTCTACGGGAAGCTTGAGATTTGGGTCTCGACTGACTTTGTCATGGAGCGGCTGCTCTATTACGACCAGCGAGGGGCTGTCGTGCAGACGGCAACCTTCACCGACATCGTCGACGTCGGCACTCGCCAATTCGCCACCACGATTACGATCGAGGATGCGTACGGTGATCGCACCATCGAGCGAATCGAGGATCTTCAATTTGACCTCACTCTCGATGCCCTGTTCTTCAGCCTGGAGACGTTCGAGGCTTGGGGTGATAACTGATGAAAGCGGCCATAAGACACATCCTACGCAATCGACGCCGGACCATTCTGACGTTGCTTGCTGTGCTGATCCCTGTCTATTTCTTGATCTTCATGTTCGGGTTCGTCAACAGCATGATGCAGGACATGTTCGAAACCGCCACCCGGTTCGATACAGGACACATTCAGATTCGCGCACAAGAGACGAAGGGCTCCGGCTCGGCGATGCCTCTGATGCGCGATACAGACGTCGCTCTGGCGGCACTGACTGAGGTCGAGGGGATCGAATGGTCGACGGTACGGCTCGATCTTCCAGCACTGGCCAGCGTTGGCGAGCGCACGCGCACCGTGTACGTTCGTGGCCTCGTTCCCGAAGAGATCGATCCGGTGAGCAACATGAGCGATCGCATCGTTGAGGGGCAATTCATCACCAGCGTTAGCGACGGGGTCTTGGTCGGACAAGAACTGGCCGAGCTGCTCGATCTTCAGGTCGGCGAAGACATGGTGCTGCTCGGTGTGCATCCCGATGCCAGCCTCGGTGCCATACGTGCGCCCATTGTCGGCATCTTCAATGCGCCTGAGGCAAATATGGGGCGCTCGATGGTCATCGCCAGTCTGGCGACAGTGCGTCGATTGGCCCGAAGCGACACGGCTGCCTCAGCGATTGTCCTTCGCGTCGATGGCGTGACAGGTCCATGGGACACCTCCAGATTGGATGAGATAGCGGCAGCGTTGACTGCGGTACTGCCAGCTGGATACGACGTTCAAAACTGGTTGGATCTGGTGCCCTTCGTCGAGGCCTACATGACCATCCTGACACCGATGATGCTCATCATGGCTGCCATCTTCTTCGGTCTCGGTGCCTTGGTGGTCGTCAATACGCTGTATCTGTCTGTTATGGAGCGAACGCGCGAGCTCGGACTGATCCTCGCACTGGGAGCATCGCGTGCTCGCGTGATGGGCATGGTGCTCACTGAAGCGGGAATCATCACCGTAGCGGGAGCGTTCTACGGAGCCCTGGTGGGTGTCGGACTGGTCTGGATCGTGCAAGCGTTCGGCGGCATCCCGCTGTGGGGGCAGATGGCCGATTACATGAAAGAAATGGGAATCAACCCCGTGCTCAACATGAGCATTCGAGCAAGCCAAGTGCTTCTGTCCGCAGGAGCGATGACGATTGTAGCCTTGCTTGCAGCCTGGCTGCCTGCGCGGAAAGCTTCGAAATTGGAGCCTATGGAGGCGATGAGATATGTCGAATAGCCCTTTGATTGAAACCCGCAATTTGATGAAGACCTATGTGACCGAGGCCATCGAAACGCCTGCACTGCGCGGTGTCTCCGTGGAGCTTCACAAGCGTGAATTCACCGCGGTCGCCGGGCCTTCGGGTTCGGGAAAGTCCACGCTGCTGCATTTGCTGGGCGGCCTGGATCGCCCCACAGAAGGCGACATCTTCCTCGAAGGACAGCCGATGTCCAAGCTGTCCAAGGATCAGCTGGCCAAGCTTCGCCTCACCAACATCGGATTCGTGTTTCAGGCCTACAACCTGATCCCCGTGCTCACCGTATTGGAGAACACAGCCTTCGTACTGGAATTGCAGGGCGTCGTCCGTGGCGAACGGATCAAGCGGGCGAAGAAGATCCTAGGCGAATTGGGGATCGAACAGTATGCCGATCAATATCCCAATCGGATCTCCGGTGGCGAGCAGCAGCGCGTCGCTGTCGCTCGTGCCGTCGTCGGTCAACCGTCGATCGTATTGGCCGACGAGCCAACCGCCAACCTCGATACAGCGACCAGTCTCGATCTCATTGCGCTGATGCGGCGGCTCAACGAAGAGAAGGACGCCACCTTCTTCTTTGCCACCCACGACAACCGCTTGCTCGACAGAGTGAATCGGTTGATCACGCTAGTTGATGGGAAGGTGTCAAACGACGAGGTTCGTACGGCCCTTTAGGGCCTCATCGCTGGCCTTTCTGACATGGTGTTCCGGCCATGTGCGGGCATGCCGCTCGTGCATGGCCGGTTGCTTGCGCCTGCTGATCCTTCGCTCCCAGCTGCCGGGGATCAGTCAGGAAACGAAGAGCTGAACGGATCATCCTCGTCGCGCGCTCAGCCCGGCAGACGTTGAGATACTTCCCCTTTCCGAGCAGCAAGCCGAAGGTTAGAGTCCAGCCACCTTCTTGAGCGCTTCCACGTGCAGGTAGGGCAGCCGGATCTTCCCGAGACTTTCCTTGCCCCCAGGTCCGTGGTCGTCCGATCCGCCGGTCACCAGGAACCCGCGCGCTTCGGCTTTCCCCGCCAGCAGCCAGGGGTCAATCGAGAGATTTCTCGCCTGCGGATCGTAGGGATAGACCGTCTCCATCCCATCGACACCTGCGTGTTTCAACTCGTCAAGAAAAAGGTCCCAATCCGCCACGTTCATCAGGCACGGATGGGCGACTGAGACGGCGCCCCCCGCTTCGTTGAGAATGCGAACAGCGTCTCGGAAATCGGGCTTGTCGATGGCGCAGTAACACGGGCAGCCCTTGCCAATGAGTGTGGCAAACGCTTCTTGGAAACTGTCGATCGCACCTTTCTTAATGAGAACCCGTGCAAGATGCGGACGCCCGACATTTCCTCCGCCTGATTCGGCCAGTACCTCTTGATAGGTCATGTCGATGTCAAGATGCTGTTGGCACAACGCCACCATCCGCTCCATTCGTTCATTGCGAGATGCCGACAGTGGACCGAGCAAGGTTTGCAGCCCTTCGTTCCCGGGATCTACGAAATATCCAAGTAGCTCACCAGCCACATCTCCAAACATCGCCTTCACTTCGACCCCAGTGATCATTTCCAGACCATGCCGGAACGTCACTCGCGTCGAAAGCTCGGGGGAGATGATGTCATGATCGGTGATAGCAATGCTGTGAAGGGCTGTCGCTTTCGCACGGCAGATGAGTTCGTCGATGGTTTGGGTTCCGTCTGAGGCGACGGTGTGAAGATGCAAGTCCGCGTATGCCTTGGCCATGCGCGGATTCTAGCCGATTGCACGCTCGGCCGCCTGTACAACGTGCTCCAGTAAGATCGTCGTTGTCAGCGGCCCTACACCACCGGGGACAGGGCTTAGCGCCCCGGCTACGGACGCGACAGAACGTGCGTCAACATCGCCAACGAGTCTCCCGTTAACCACAGTGGTCCCGATGTCGATCACGGCGGCTCCAGGAGCGACCATGTCTCCGACAACAAATCCCGGTCTCCCAACAGCCACGAACAGCAGGTTGGCTCTGCGTGCAATATCTGGCAGATTAACCGTCTTAGAGTGACAGACAGTCACGGTTGCATCTTGAGCCAGCAGAAGCAGAGCCAACGGGCGCCCTACCACCAAACTGCGCCCGACAACAACAGCGTGCTTGCCCGCGACATTCACAGCGCTCTCTGCCAACGCCAGCGCGGCAACAGCTGTCGCCGGTGGGAACGTCGGCTGCCCACTCAACAGCCGCCCAAGTGATTCGATGCCCGCGCCGTCCACGTCCTTCGCTGCTGGCAAAGCGTTGCGAACAGCCTCCATGTCGATTTCAGGTGGCAGCGGTGCTTCAACCATGATGGCAGAGACAGTTGGGTCCAGAGACCACGACTTGATTTGAGATACGATGGCATCAGTTGTCGGCGCTTCAATCGTGACGCCCTTGACCTCGATGCCTAGTTTCTCAGCGACACGTTGCTTGGCGCGATAGTACGCAAGAGAGGCTTCATCGCTACTGGGGAGAATGACGGAAAGGCGGGGAACGATCCCTCGTTCCTGCAGCTGCGTTACCCGCGCTGCAAGCAGATCGCGTCGCGCCTTGGCTACTGCCCTTCCATCAAGAAGCTGCGCTCCCACGATGCTCCTTCCAAATGCGATCGAGGATTCCGTTGATGAACTTCCGTGCTTGTTCAGTACCGAATTTCTTGGCTAACTCAATGGCTTCGTCGAGGGCGACTTCGGGAGGCACATCGTCGAAGTAGAGCAATTCGTACACGCCGAGTCGAAGGATATTGCGGTCCAATACGGCGAGCCGCTCGAACTTCCACCCAATGGTCTTCTCCCCCAGCATATGGTCGATGTCGTGTTGACGGTCACGAATGCCGTTGTATACGGTCTCGATGTAGTTACGCTGCTCTCCAGGATCGGTCTCCTCAAACAGCTCTTCCAACGTCGCGGGGACGAATTCGCACCGATAGAGAGCGGCCAATAGAAATTCGCGCGCTTCACGTCGCTGCATTAGGAGTGGAGCAAGCGGTCGATCAGCCTTTTCAATCGGCGCTTGAACTGTTCGTGCGAATCGATCCAGATACCGACGGTCAGTCCGAGCAAGCTGAATCCGACGAGCACGAGAAACGCTTGCCACCCAAGGAAGACAAACAACAGTCCGGCAAGCGTGCCCGTGAGGATCCCAATTACCTTTCCGTTAAGAACCAGTCTCATCGAGTGACGTCTCCCTAGTTTCTGATTCGCTGGAACGAATGCTACGCACAACCACGCCCACATCAGACACGTTCACACCCGTTCGATCCGCGATGTGCTTGGCCAATTCACTCTGGATACGCTCGCCCACCTCTGTGACTCGCTGATCGGGGGATAGCGTTATGCGAACTGTAATCCCGATTCCATCCTCCTGATGTCGTAGCAGGATGCGAAACCGCTCAAGCCCGATGTCGTTCCGAAGAACAGCAGCAATCGATTCCCTGATGGCGACCGGGGATAGGTCGATGCGTCCCAGCGTCCCTTCGTAGTGGAACAACGCTCCGTTTGAGCGCTCCTCTATCAATCCGAGGAGAAAGTGAACGGCAATTAGCAACAGGGCTGCTCCAACCAGAATGCCGACGATGGTTCCCGATACCGTTTCGAGGATATCCACAATCGACGTAAGAGACAGCACACCCGAACTGGCCAGGACGAGACCGATACCCAGGCCAGCCGTCAGGATCAACGCTACACCAAAGCTTAGGACTCTGAGCTGTCGCATTCCTCCTCGCTTTCGTCCATGGGATCATCCACCTGCACCATGCGCTGAACATCCACGTTAACCGCGCTGACACGAAGACCCGTCATCCGTTCAATCTCTGCCTTGACACGCGTTTGAACCTGCTTTGCCACCTTGTGGATTTGGTTCCCATGAAGCACGGTAATGCGCACGGTCACAGTCACCACATCACCTTCTACGCTGGTGTCAACATACCGCTTCATCCCCTCGCCACGGCGGTACGAACTGTCGCCTTGGCCCTGGTTCGCGATCCCCTCGATTTCGGAAACGGCAATCCCGGCAATCGCAGTCACAACATCTCTTGATATCCCGACGCTTCCCTTTTCATCTCCTGCCATGGTACCCTCCTCCCCCTATTCCCCCGCGCTGTGCGTGTGTGGCGGAACGACTTTCTTCACAAACACATCCACATTGGAAACCGTCACGCCCGCCAGGTGTTCGATGTCACGTTGAACGTTCTGCTGGACGCCTTGGGCTACTTCGTGAACTGGGTACCCGTACTCCACCGAGATCCTCAATTCCAGGCGTACCTTCTCTTCAGAGAGCTCGGTCTTGATATTGGGCGCCACGTCCTCTCCACTGAAGATGCCCTTGAGACCGCCACTACTACTACCCGAAGAATGGGCAATCCCATCCACTTTCTCTGCTGCGATGCGGGCGATCGATGTGATGACGTCTTCAGCAATCGAAATGCGACCATCTTCATCGATGAGTTCTACCCTTTTGTCAGCCATGCCTCCTCCTTAGAGACGCTCCACGTACGTCCCAGTTCTGGTATCGATTTTTAGCGTATCGCCCTCTTTCACGAACAACGGCACCTGCACGACGGCACCTGTTTCAACCGTCGCTGGCTTCTCGACGTTGGAGACAGTGTCTCCCTTCACACCAGGCTCTGTGCGTGTCACTTTGAGCTCGACAAAATTGGGCAGATCCACTTTCACAAGTTCGCTGTTGTAGTAACATCCAACGACGTTGTTCCCTTCGATGAGATACTCGCCTTGTGGTCCGAGGACTTCCTTGCTCAGCGGGAATTGATCGAAACTCTCCACATCCATAAATACAAGATTGTCATCATCATGGAACAGGTACTGCAGCTCTCTCGACTCTAGAAACGCCGACGCCGTATTCTCCGAGCCCTTGAATGTCACAGCCAGGACCTTGCCCGTCTTGAGATGTTTGAGCTTCGTCTTGCCGACTGCACCGCCTCGTCCGCGCTTCGAGTGCTCATATTCGACAACTTCGTACAACTCTCCATCGTAAAGAAGCGACATCCCTCGCCGAATCTCGCTGACTGACAACCCCATACTTTCATCTCCCTTCTTCTCGCAATCCGTTCCGATGTCAATCAGATTGGATCTGTGTTCCGATCCGCTAGATCTTGTGGCAATGATATCCTGAAACGCAGGCTCAAGGTAGCGGCCAACTCCACACCGGCCTCAAGAACACCCAATCAAGGCCAGCGGATGATTCTAAGTCCGACCTTTGTGATTCCCTTGTCTACGATTCCCAGTTCTTCGGCTGCTCCTTTGGATAGGTCAATGATGCGGCCGTCCACAAAAGGACCCCGGTCATTGATCCGCACCACAACGCTGTTCCCTGTGTCAAGCTCAACGACTCGTACAACCGTTCCAAACGGCAGGAATTTGTGCGCAGCACTCACTGCATTCATGTCGTAGACCTCACCGTTTGCTGTCAGGTTGCCGTGGAATCCTGGGCCATACCATGATGCAATCCCTACTTCATAGTAGGGCCCGTACAAGGCCAACCCCAGGGCGACTCCTGCCAACAGAATGGAGCCGATAACATAGAGAAGTGTTTGATTCATGAGTGGCAGTATAGGATTCGACACACAGACTTACAACTGACGTCTCCTGCGTTTCCGCCGCCATGCCGTCAAGATTCGATCGGCCAAGATATGCTCAATGTTGGGTAGATACAGCCCCAGGCAAACCGGCCAGATCATCTGGATGGACACCCGCAATCGAGGATTGGGTCCTCCCCTAGCCAACACGTAGACCAACGTTACCGCAGCCCCCAGAGTTCCCAGGTAGAGAATACGCGACAACGGACCCAGCAGGGGATGATGTGACGTCTGTCGATGATGAAAGATCCAGGCATAAGGAAGCCAGATCCAACGCAATCCTCCCCAGCGTTGGAACGCTCCGCTACTGGACAAGTCAAGATCTGGGCTCATCAGCAGCATTGAGAACAGGTAGCTTCCAACGAACAGCAGGGCTTGCAGCATCGCGATCGCCTCTCTGAATAGAAGAAGCGCCGCTCCCCCTCCCCACAACACCAGCATCATGGATTCAATTCTGAGATGCGTTCTCCCTGATGGCATAGGAATCATGCCTACAGTAGCCGTTCTTCACGCGTCCCGCAATCTCCTTGACGCCCCTGAAGACACGCGATACAATCCATTAGCAAACTACAAGCTTAAGTGCTAATTGACACACCAAGAGGAGGTCCACCATGACAATCAAACCGTTGGGAAAGCGCATTCTCGCCCAGAAGGTCGAGGCTGAGAGCAAGACATCCCCTGGGGGCATCGTCCTGCCTGATTCAGTCAAGAGTGAGAAAGTCGTTCGAGCAAAAGTACTCGCGATCGGAACGGACGAGAAGTTCGAAGTCAAAGTTGGCGACGAAATCATCGTTGGTACGTTCGCCGGTACCGAGATCGAACAAGGCGAAAACAAGCTGATTCTAGTCAAAGAAACAGATGTTCTCGCTATTGTAGAGGATTAAGGGGGGACAGCAACATGGCAAAAGACGTTATTTTTGGCGAAGAAGCTCGCCGCAGAATGAAGGTAGGAATTGACAAACTGGCCGACGCTGTCCGAATAACACTTGGGCCGCGAGGTCGAAACGTCATCATTGACAAGAAATTCGGCAGCCCCGACATCACCAATGACGGTGTCACGATTGCCCAAGAACAGGAGTACAAAGACGTATTCGAGAACATGGGCGCGCAGCTGGTGAAAGAAGTCGCTTCCAAAACGAATGACATTGCTGGCGACGGTACCACCACGGCCACCATTCTCGCGCATTCCATGATCGAAGAGGGGTTCAAGAATCTGGCTGCCGGTGCCAACCCGATGGAACTCAAGCGCGGTCTTGAGAAGGGTGCCAATGCTGTTGTTGGTGAACTCAAGAAGATGAGCCGAGAACTGAAGACAAAAGAAGAAACGGCTCAAGTCGCTACCATCTCCGCAAACGATGAGTCCATCGGCGGCATCATTGCCGATGCGATGGAAGCAGTGGGTGATGACGGCGTCATCACAGTCGAGGATTCTGACACCATCGACACGTACTACGAAGTTGTCGAGGGGATGCAATTCGATCGCGAATACATCTCGCCTTACTTCGTGACCGACCCCAAGAAGATGGAGGTCCTGCTTGAGAAGCCGCTCGTTCTGATCACGGATCAAGAACTCAAGGCCGCTCAGGATCTGGTGCCCCTTCTTGAGAAGGTCGTTCAGACCGGCAAGCCATTGCTGATCGTTGCCAAAGATGTCACAGGTGAAGCCCTCACGACGTTGGTTCTCAACAAACTGAAGGGCACGTTTACCAGCTGCGCAGTTAAGGCTCCCGGCTTCGGAGATCGCCGCAAGGCCATGTTGGAAGACATTGCCGTTCTCACTGGCGCAACCGTGATTGCTGAGGACGCGGGCATGCTGATTAAGGACACGACACTCGACATGCTCGGTACAGCCGAAACGATCAAGATCGACAACAGCAACACAACGATCATCGGCGGCAAGGGCAAGCCCGAAGCGATTCACGGTCGCGTGGAGCAAATCGAAGCTCAGATGGAGACCACTGATTCTGACTACGACCGCGAGAAGCTCGAAGAGCGCAAGGCGAAGCTAGCCGGCGGTGTTGCGGTAATAAAGGTCGGCGCTCCTACAGAAACCGAGCTGTCCGAGAAGAAGCACCGTATGGAAGACGCTGTAGAAGCCACCAAAGCAGCCCTTGACGAAGGCATCCTGCCTGGCGGCGGTGTCGCGCTGCTGAACGCAGCCAAGGGACTCGAAGGCCTCACACTCGAAGGCGACGAAGCTGTCGGTCTCAGAATTCTGGGCCGCTCCCTGGAAGGACCCCTTCGCCAACTGTCGCTGAACGCCGGATTTGAGGGCGCCATCGTTGTGGGCAAGGTCCGCGAGCAGAAGGCGGGCATCGGATTCGACGTCGTTTCTGAAGAGTACCGCAACATGTTCGACGCCGGAATCATCGATCCGACCAAGGTCACCCGTTCGGCACTCCAGAACGCCGTCTCCATTGCTGGCATGCTGCTGACCACAGGCGCAATCGTCGCCGAAATCAAGGAAGACGAAGCTCCAATGCCTGGAGGTATGCCGGGAGGTATGCCTGGAGGCATGCCTTACTAAGATATCGTTGAGCCCGGAGCCGTGTGGCTCCTGACGTAGACTTTTCCTTCCCCTCCTGCTTGACTATCATCGAGCAGGAGGGGGATCTCTTTCTGGAATGAACAAACGATTGGGATTGGCACTTGGCGGCGGTGGGGCACGCGGATTGGCGCACTTGGGTGTACTCATCGGTCTTGAGGAAGCAGGCATTCCCATTTCCGTGATTGCGGGCACAAGCATGGGCGCAGCCATGGGTGCAGCCAAGGCCGTAGGCGCTGATCTGCAACGGATGGCTCAGGTGTTGGAGTCGCTCGATCTCAACGACCTGCTTCAGGTGTCCGACAGCACAGCGCGGGAATTGCAGCGAATCATCGGCCGCAGCATGGTCGAATACGTGCGCGGCTCAGCTTGGAAAGAAGAGAACTCCCAGCCCCATGATTTGGCGCGGCTCCGCGAACTATTCCGGCTGCTCACAGCCAACAAGAGCTTCGATAACGTTGAGATCCCGTATGCCGCCGTGGCGGCAGATCTGGAGACAGGAGATCGTGTCGTTCTCCGAGAGGGCCCTCTCTATCATGCAGTGGCCGCCAGCACATCGGTTCCCGGCATATTTTCCCCAGTCGCTCACGACGGTCAGTACCTCATCGATGGCGGCGTAGTAGACAAATTGCCGGTAGATGTCGTCATCGACATGGGTGCAGAAGTGGTTATCGCTGTGGACACCAGTGCGCCGATGAATCGAGAGATCACGACCTGTTTGGACGCTCTCCTGCAATCACAGCGGGCGACGTCAACGCAACTCACGAATCTGCAACTGTTATACGCCGCCGAACGGCTGAATGGCGAGTTGCTCGTCATCCAACCAGACGTTGGGTGGATCCGGATGTTCGCTTTCGAGCATACGCAAGCTGCTATCCAGGCGGGCAAGAAGGCAGTTCATGCTCACCTGGATGACATTCGTGCCCTCGTCAATCCACAGGGGATCTGAGTAGCAGGGATCCGTGGTTCGCAATTTCGGACACTGCGGTCATGACTTCACCGACAGATCTGTCTGATCCCCCTTCCCGCGGATTGGGAAAAGAAGCTTCTGCGATTTGCAGGGAATCCGCCGCTGAATCAGAGCACGCTTCTCATATCGATACGCTTGTCTAGCTTGAGACCACAGGAACAGATGATCCCCCAATTCTCAGAGCACGCTTCTGGCATGACGTAAGCAGGCAGCTCCTTACGCTCCAACTCATGTAGAGCCGCAGCCTGTGTTACGTTCGGTCAGACGCAAAGCGCCATCCAGGCGGGCAAGGAAGGTGTTCGCACCCGCCTGGATGCAGTTGCGGAGTCAGACGATCTAGACTCTAGATCCCCTAGTCCTCGCTGTGGGCAATCTCGAACAGCGGACTCGTCGCCTCGCCGAAATACCCTTCGAAGTCCGTGGCATGAATCCTCAGCTGGTATGTAGTGCCCGGCGTAAGCGCCGTCGTGTCCCAAGGGAAGGTTCCCGTATTCGCTAGGTTGTCGATAATGCGGTTCCAATCCTCGCCTGCGTTGGTTGTGATATCGATAGCAATGGCTAGTCCCGAGCTCTCTCCGTCAGGATCGACGGCAATCCACGTGATGTATGTCATTCCAGATAGAATGACTCCCGCTTCCGCAGGATACGTCAGCTGCACTGAAGGAGCCCATTGAGCAAGGACGTCAACCGAGTTCGGCTGTCCGGGCGTGCCATTCAGTGGATTCCCAGCTACATCCAATCCGTTGATCACGATAGCGTTGTTGGTGGTCCATTCACCAAGGTGGGTTCGTTCCATGGTGCAGTAGGGCGGCTCACCGTCCGACCCGCAGCCAGCCGGCCATCCGCCCTCTTCTCCAAGTACAACCGAATCGATCACAACGCCCTCGGGATCTCTCAGTTCGACCAGGATCCCGGCATTCGACAGTGCCCCGCTGTATAGGACATCGGCCGTGATATCGGAAATCGTGCTGTCGTCCGTCCGCTCCAGGAGCAGAAACTGCCCGGGTGCCAACGTGGTCGTTCTGACTTCGATGGTGTTTTCTTCCACCTCGCCCAAAAAAATGAGCGTATCGCCGTACGCAAGCTGCCATCCAGTCAGATCGACAGCAACGTCTCCTGCATTCTGCAGTTCGATCCATTCGTCAGTGGAGGCGGCGGCCGTTCCAGCCCAAGCAATCTCCGAGATGATGAGATCGCTGGCGACAGCGGACAGTCCCAGCACCGTGACACAGACAGACATCGTGATCATGCACCGCATGCTTCTGTTCATCTTGTTTCCTCCTTCCGTTTTTTTACCGCTCCCTTCTTGGGCGCACTTCCATGATAGGATCTTTTCTGGTTTTGTCAAGTCTCGCTTGCTCTCGATCACTTCCCGCTTAGAATCATTGGACTAAAAATCGAAAGGAGCTCGTTGTGATTAAGACCTTCCATACTGGCGGAGACAGGAATCTTGGCTACTTGGTTGCAGACGATGCCACCAACAAGGCTGTCGTTATCGATCCGTCGTACGATCCGGCGGCGATTGCTGCATTTGCCTCTGACAACAACTATCAAGTCATCTACGCCTTTAACACGCACGATCATCACGATCACACCAACGGCAATGCGGCCTTTGAGCAGGCCACTGACGTCCGTGTTCTCATGTTCGGCGATGTCGACGCGACGACGGCCCAACCCGTCGTCGATGGCTCCCTGTTCCCCGTTGGCAACTTACGCCTTCGCATCATCCACACGCCAGGGCACACAGCGGATTGCATTTGTCTGCTCATCGATGGAGCGCTGTTCACCGGAGACACTCTATTCGTTGGCAAGGTGGGCGGAACGGATCTTGGAGACGGGGCGAGAGCACAGTACACGTCGCTTCATGACAAGTTGCTGGTCCTGGCCGGCGAGACACGCGTGTATCCCGGACACGATGTCGGAGTCACTCCAGAATCGACCATCCAGCATGAGCGAGAGACCAATCCGTTCCTTCTCAGGCCGGATGTCAACGCGTTCATCGAGCTGAAGGCAAACTGGGCTGAGTACAAGAAGGAGCATGGGATCAAGTGAGCGCATGGTACGAGGACACATTTGGCCGAGACTACCTATCGCTGTATCCGCATCGCAATGCGCAAGAAGCAGATCGCGATATTGATGGGATCCTTCGACTGATATCGCCCGATCAGGATCAGCCACTTCTGGATTTATGTTGCGGTGCTGGTCGACATCTGGTTGCCTTACATCATGCTGGCTTCACGCGCCTGACGGGACTTGACTTGTCCGCCGATCTTCTGGCTGAAGCCCGATCCTGCCTCAGTGCTGGCTCCATCAACGACGTTCAGTTGATTCAAGCTGACATGCGCAACATCCCCGGAGACAGTGTCTACCAGACCATCCTCTCTCTATTCACATCGTTTGGCTACTTCCCGTCCGAACGCGAGGACGAGCGTGTACTCAGGTCAGCCCATCGCGCCCTCAAGCCAGGTGGCATTTTCCTGCTAGACACACTCAATCGCTCCCGCGTGATTTCGCATCTTCGCCCACAAGATGAGCAAACCCTCGATGGCAAGCAGGTCGCCATTCGGCGCCGCATCTCGCCAGATGGTTTGCGTGTCGAGAAGGAAACCCGTATCAGCCAGCCCGGCTCCCCAGACACGCTCTATCGGGAATCCGTCCGTATGTATGAGAGGTCGGAACTGCAAGTGTTACTAGACAGGATCGGATTCACTAACGTATGTTCTTACGGCAGCCTGCAGGGAAGCCCGTTTTGTGAGAACAGCTCCCGTATGGTCTTCACCGCATCCAAGAGGGCGACATGACGCACAAGATCGATCCCCGCCTTCTGTATTCCAATGCGCCGTTCTTCCTTGACTTCATCGAGGATCGCAATGATACGGCTACGTTTTTCCAGCATTCGCACTCGTCTCTGCAACGCCTTGCCAGCACCCGGCTAACGCAATTCGATGGCTCCACGCGTGCTGCAGTGTGCGATATCCTGGCTCGCTACAATCATCGTCTCAGTGCAGCCGCAGGCACGATGGGCAACATCGAACGCCTCCGTGACGCCAACACCCTCTGCGCCATCGGTGGACAACAGGCAGGTTTTCTCGGCGGTCCCTTGTTCGTAATCTACAAGATCGCATCAATCATTCGCACGGCAGCCAAGTTGGCTAACCAGCTCGATGTTCCCGTTGTTCCCATTTACTGGATGGCTTCTGAGGATCACGATTTCGAGGAGATCAATCACGTCCGCTGGCTGGATCAATCCGGTTCGATTCGAACCGTTTCATTCGACTGGAATCAACAAGGAGCACCCATTGAGCTCCTTCCCTTCACGGAAGCTGTCCAGGCCACACTGAACGAGGCAGAGCACAAGATTCCCTTTGCACACGAGGCTGATGCTCAGTTGTTTGCGCATGAGGCGGGCGATGACTACTGCTACTGGCATGCTCGCATGATCAGTCGCCTGTTCGCCAAGTACGGCTTGATCGTTGTCGAACCCCGCGTGCTGCGAAGCCTGACCGGGCCATTCTTCCGACGGGCGATTCGCGATCGCAACAAGACACAGGTTGCCTTGGAGCACTCTGCCGAGCGTTTGCGAGCTCTCGACTATCCCGTCCCACTCGACCCCAGTCGGTCCGGCTTCTTGTTTGAGATTCGCGAGGGCCAGCGCCACTTGCTCAACTCGGACGTTCGCGCCGAAGAGGCTGTGGTAGCCACGACGCTCTCCAGTGATGCCGCAACGCGCCCCGTCTTGGCCGATTCTTTGTTTCCCACCATCGCGAACATCGTGGGGCCTTCGGAGTTAGCCTATCATGCCATGCTTCGCCCGATGTACGAGCAGTGGGACATCCCCCAGCCGTTGGTTGTGCCAAGACAGGGGGCAACGCTGATCCCTGAGAAGGACCTTCAGTTGCTAGCAGATCTGGATCTCGACATCAACGAGACGCTCCATCCCCAGTTCAATCCTGCAGAAATCATGCAGCAATTGGCATCTGAGGAGCTATTGCAGGCGTTCTCCGACGCGCAAGATCGCCTTGAAAAGGCGCTGTTCCCGCTGAAGCCCCTCCTAAGGAACCTCGACCCCGGATTGGAGAAGCGGTGGCGTCAAACCGTGGATCAAGCCAACCTTCAAGTAGCGCGATTGAAGGATCGCTCGCTACGTGCTGACCTAGCCCGTCGCGGGTTGTCCATGAAACGGCTCCAGCTGCTCAAACCCCTGCTGTTACCCACGGGGAAACCGCAGGAGAGAGTCTTCTCCGCCTATGCCTTCGTTGCAGCATATGGTGTACAGTGGATCGACAACTTGATCGCTTGTGAAGAGCCGGACCAGTTCGAACACCAACTCATCGTACTCAAGGATGCTCATGAATAAAGCCGACGTCATTGCATTTGGAACCCATCCTGACGATGCTGAAATTGGCTGCGGCGGCACGATACTCAAGCTCACGGACGCGGGGCTCAAGGTCGTAATCGTCGATCTAGTGCGAGGAGAACTAGGCACGCGTGGCAGTGCGAGCATTCGCGCTTGTGAAGCGGCCACAAGTTCGCAGATACTCGGCCTGCATGACCGCGAGAACCTGGGCCTGGAAGACGGAAACATCGCCGTCACCCCCGGGGCGAAGCGCAAGATCGTGGAAGTCATCCGTCGCTGGTGCCCCAAAGCCATCTTCCTTCCCTATTGGGAGGATCGCCATCCCGATCACTCCAATGCGTCGCAGTTGATCTATGAAGCAACTTTCCTGTCGGGACTGGTCCGCTTCGACACCGGGCAACAACCCCATCGCCCAACGCAGCTGTTCTACTACATGGGATGGGTTGAGTTCACGCCCACGTTCGTCGTTGACATCACGCAGCAAGCAGACCGGAAGCTGGAAGCGATCTACGCGTTTAGCACGCAATTCCAGGCCGACGCAGAGCGAGGCCCTCAGACGCGGCTCACGTCACCGACAACCGACTGGCTTATCCGCAGCCGGATGGCCCACTACGGATCCCGCATCCGCTGCAAATTCGGCGAAGGCTTCCTCATTCGAGGGCACATGGAGGTCGAGAATCCGCTCGACCTTCGCTTCGAGTCGTTTTAGCCAAGGAGTGAATCATGAGAATCGGCATCTGCTGTTACCCATCTCACGGCGGAAGCGGCGTGGTGGCTACAGAGTTAGGAAAAGGCTTGGCAGATCGCGGACACGAAGTGGCGTTCATCAGCTACGCCTCCCCGCTACGGCTAACTGAGTTGCCCCCCCGTGTCAGCTTCCACGAGGTCGAGATCGAGCAATATCCTCTCCTCAAGCATTTCCCTTACACGCTCGCACTGGCATCGAAACTGGCGGAAGTCGCAGAAGTAAAGGATCTGGACATCTTGCATGCTCACTACGCCATCCCGTTCGGCGCAGCTGCTCTGCTGGCGAAACAAATCGTGCATCATCGCGACCTTAAGGTTGTACTGACGTTGCACGGAACCGACATCACGTTGGTGGGAAATAACGCTTCGTTCAAACCCGTCACGCGAATGACAATCGAGAGAGCCGATGCAACCACGGTGGTCTCGCAGTTCCTCAAGGATGAGACAATCCGGCAGTTCGACACTCAGCGCGAGCTGGCCGTCATCTACAATTTCATCGATCCTGACCGTCATCAGCTTGAGCCTTGCCCCTGCATCCCTCAATGTACGGATCGCTCGCGCAAGACGATCATCCACATCTCCAACTTCCGTCCGGTGAAACGGATTCGTGACGTCATCGCTACGTTCGCCAACATCTCGAAAGCCGTCGACAGCCGACTGATTCTGGCTGGAGACGGACCGGACGCGCCCGTTGCCAGGGAGATGGCACAACAGCTCGGCATTCTCGATCAGATTACGTTCGTCGGCGTGGTCGATCGGGTCGCCCCTCTGCTGGCCCGAGCCGATTTGCTCTTGCTGCCCAGCTCGACCGAGAGTTTCGGTCTGGTCGCGCTGGAAGCCATCGCCAGCGGCGTTCCCGTGATTGCCTCGGACGTGGGAGGAATCCCTGAGGTCATCGAGCACGGAAAAACAGGATACCTCGCTCCGGTCGGAGATGTCGCCGCAATGTCTGAGTATGCCATCAGGCTGCTTCAGGATGAGGCGCAGCACGCTCGCTTCAGCGCAGACGCAAGAGCCCAAGCCAGGCAGCGGTTCGACTACCAATTGATCATTCCTCAGTACGAGCGGTTGTACGAACACACTCTCAAACACTAGGTCCGCCCAGTTGTGTAGTGAAATCCGCAGCATCTGAATCAACGCCCTTGGGAGCCGATCATGCTACACTGATTGGGATGATCTGGATCCACTTGATAAGGAGGCAATCATCGCCGAGAGAAAGTTCTGCCTGCTGCTTATCGTCGTCCTGGTTAGTCTGCCCGCAATCCCAACGTTGTCTCAGAGCAATCTAAACTACAACATGAATCTCGTTATCGATTACGATTCTGGCTCCTTCGAAGGGTGCGTTACAGTTGGGTACACCAATGTGACCGGAGATCCGCTTTCGGAGCTATTCTTCCGCTTGTTCGCCAATGACGCAACCCTCTATGGGGACGCGTTCGTTCAAGTGAATGAAGTGTCGATTCAGACCGCCAGCATGCCGTTCTCCCTGCTTCTAGATGAAACGGTCTTGATGATTTCATTGGACGATCCTCTGCAACCAGAGGAAGCCATCGAAGTGGATCTCCGTTTCACGGGGCAAGCCTCGAACTGGCCGCACGGCGATCCCGATGGCTCCAGTCACACCGGGTATGGCATTCTTACGAAGTCATCATCGGCACTGACATTGACAGCATTCTACCCCATGCTGGCCGTCTACTCCGATGAGGGATGGGCATTGGATCCTAGCACCGGATTCGGTGATACGCTCATGGGAGATGCCGCCAGCTATTCCGTGGAAGTCGTCGCGAAATCGGGGCCCCTTCCTGTTGCCTCCGGCGATCTCGTTATGGTCTCTCCGCAAACCGGTTCCACGACGTATTCGTTCGAAGCTCGCAATGCGAGGGATTTCTCCGTGGTCCTCGTTGAAGGTTTGGAACCGGTGACTACACAGATCGGGGATGCAGTCATTCGCACATGGTTCACGACAAGTCACTATCAGGCAGGCCTGCTGGCCAACGAGATGGCCGTGGTTTCGTTTCAGCTCTTCGAGGAAATGATCGGCCCATCTCCCTTCCGCGAGATCGAGTTAGTCGAGGTCCCCTTGCATCACGCCGCTGGCGTGGAGTTCTCCGGATTGGTTCTGATCGGATCGCAGTATGCGGATCGGCCTGAAGATCCATTCTTCTCCATCATCGTCTCCCATGAGATGGCTCATCAATGGTTCTATGCCGGCGTTGGCAACGATGTATCCGAGCACCCTTGGCTTGACGAGAGCTTCGCCGTGTATTTGTCGTATGAGTTCCTCGGCGCCTATTTCGGTGCCAGCACCGCACGACGAGAACTCAATCAGTGGCAAGCGGTGTATGAGAACGCCAAAAGGGATTGGAGCCATCTCTCGATAGGAAGCCCGAAATACGCATTCCCTAATTCGACAGTCTATAGCTCATTTGTATACTCCGGCGGCGCCACATTCCTTCGCGCGCTGCGGACGACGCTTGGAGACGACATGTTCTATCGATGCATTCGTACCTACTATCAGAGATTGCTGCATAGCATCGCCACACCGGTAGATCTTCTTCGCACTATTGAGGACACATGCGATTGCCAGGTCGACGATCTGTTCTCAGAGTTTCGCGTCATGCTGTAATGGAACCTGCTTGCTGATCCTGTGTAGATGATTCAAGGAACGACAAAGGAGGCACGAATGATTCGACAAAGAAGGATAATTCCCTTTGTGCTACTAGCGTTGGCACTGGTGCTCCCAGTTCATGGAGCGGACGTACCGACAAGCTTCGCGACGACTCACTATTACGTTCTTTCACTGGGCGCGATGTCGGTTGATCTTCCCGCCTTCATCCAGACTGCTCAGTCAGCTGGCTACACGACTATCCAGTTCGAAGGAGATGCAATCTCTGTCCGCCGCGATGGCGAAGTCGCTGACGTTGCAGTAGAGATTGCTTTGGCTGATGAGCAGGTATTGCTCATCGACGCCGCCCGCTTCTACCTTCGTGAAACGAGCGCAGCGTATGTCTACACGGTTCGTCCAGCCGAGGTTGGCTATGAGCTGGTGATCAATCCTCTCCAGGAGCTCTCGATCAACGATACGCTAACGTCCATCTTGATAGCTCTGCAGCAGCTCGGCGTCCTCGGAAGCGAGGTCAATCTTGAGTTCTCCTCATTCGCGAAAGCTGACCTCAAGGGCCCGGCTCCGCCGGCAGACGTACTCATTGAGTCCACACTCTATGGACTGACAGTCGCTGAAGACTGGTTCTCGTTCGCATCTGCAAACGGGCTCACACAGGTTGGGCTTCGCGTTGAGATCGTTGCCGAGAAAGTGCCAGGAGGCGTACTCGATGCCTCATTCATAGACTACGTCATCGAGGAAACGGAGTCTCTGGTGAAACTGCTTCTTCCCATCGACGAGCTGCTCTCGCTCGCCAAGTCCAGCTCGATTGGCTACGTGCGCATCGCATATCAGCCAGCGATTCCGTAGCGTAAGGAGTTCACATGAATCGGTTCCTCGTACTTGTGCTCGCGTTGCTCGCCATCCTGTCTTCTGCCGTTTTCGGTCAAGCCGATCTGCTTGTTGGAATCGATCGGGATCTGACTGAACAATGGGAGAGCCTGGGAGCAACGTTTGAGCAGGAATTTAACACCAGCGTATGGTTCCAGGGCTACCCCGAGAATAGCATGGCTCAGCAGATCGTCTTGCAGTCCTTCGCCACCAGCGGACGCCTGCATTTCGTGATGGTGCCCACCAGCTGGCAATCCACGCTCTCTCGCTATCTTGTTGACCTGTCCGATATGGAGCTGTCACTTCGCGATCGAGGGGTCGATATCGTATACGTCAACCAGCAGCCGCTCGGTGTCGAGATCCCGTTTGCTTCAGACTGGTTCCTGGGTATGTTGACATGGCCGGAGCAGCCTGAGATGGCGACCGAGTTCCTTGCATTCGTTGCACAAAACGCAGGCACGGAAATCGGTTCACCCTACTCTTCTCCGCAAGCCACCGTGGCGGCATTCTCAACCACCAAACTCGATCGCTTAGATCACAATCCGCGGATCGACGGAGCGCTGGAGTCACTCATCGGAGCGGCTCAAGCCACCATTGATTCAGTGGCAACCCAGGTTGCAGCCTCTATTCCAACGTTTGCCAGAGCAGCAATCAAATCACTGGCTGACATATACAGCGTGCCCTTCTCCTCGTCCACGTCAATGGTGACCGTTGTTCTTGAGTCGCAACCGGGAAGTAGCGCATCCAATGTTGCCGCTCTGTCACGCCTTGGAGTGAAGCAAACCGACATCGAGGCAACATCGCGGTTGATCAAGATTAGCGTTCCTTTGAGCGAGCTGTCGGCGTTGGCCTCGCAGTTGACGGGCGTCACATTCATTCGCCCCCCCTACAAGCCCTTCCCGTTAGGCACACCCAGTGAGGGAGCTGCCGCAATCGGAGCCGACGCTTTCCATGCAGTGGGCATAACGGGAAGCAACACCAAGGTTGCGATCATCGATCTTGGCTTCTCTGGCCTTGCTCAAGCCCAAGCTCGAGGCGACTTGCCCTATACAACCGTTCAGAACGATCTGACGGGCACCGGACTCTCCAATGGGATCAGTCACGGCACAGCCGTGGCCGAGATTATCCACGACGTCGCTCCAGATGCTGAGCTCTATCTGATCAAGATTGCCGATGAAGTCGATCTGGACCTAGCCGTCACGTATTGTCTGAGCAACGGCATCGACATTATCAACCACTCGCTTGGTTGGTATAACACCAACTTCTACGACGGCACTGGCACCATTGCCGACTCTGCTCAGCGCGCCATCTCCGGAGGAATCCTGTGGATCAACGCAGCCGGGAACGAAGCCGAGAGCCATTGGGAAGGCATCTTCTCAGACGGCAATGCCGACGGATGGCTCGATCAAGATGTGACCTTCTATGCCACCGCTGGATCCCAAATCGTCACCTTCCTGACTTGGAACGAGTGGCCGCAGGCGTCGACCGATTACGATCTATATCTGTTCGATCCTTCAAGCACTCTGGTCGCATCCTCGACCAAGCATCAAACCGGAACCGAGGAGCCGACTGAGTCAATTCAAGTGTCCGCCACGGCCAGCGGCATTTATACGATTCGAATTCAAGGGGCAGGTTCTCGTTCCTTGGAGCTATTTAGCCTGTATCAGTCAGTTTCGCCGGTGGTGGCAGCCAGCTCAATCCTAGCGCCGTCCAATGCCGCCAACGTGATTGCCGTCGGAGCATTGGGGTATCAGCAATACACGACAGGCCCCATTCAGCCCTATAGCTCACAGGGTCCATCCAATGACGGCCGCACCAAGCCTGACTTGGTTGCGCCGGATAGCGTTACCACTGGAACGAGCCCGTACACCACGTTCCCGGGAACTTCGGGAGCGGCACCACATGTCTCGGGAGCAGCCGCTTTGCTGTTGTCACAAACTCCAGGATTGAGTGAATTTGCCCTGCGCACACAGCTGCTTTCGCAGACCATCCCCATGGGCAGCGCCAATGTGTACGGCCAAGGTCGACTCAGCTTGCAGGCACCGGCTGGAGCGAATCTTCCTCCCACGGCGTCGTTTGTGTTCTCTCCAACCTCTCCTGTAGCCGGCACGACCGTGTCGTTCAATGCGAGCGCATCCTCTGATCCAGACGGATCGATCATTCTGTATGAGTGGGACTTCACAGGCAATGGAGCAACAGACGCAACCGGCATGATCCAGGCGCACGCCTTCAATGCGGGCACCTATACCGTGCGACTGTCCGTGACAGACAACGACGGAGCAGTCGATACGCAAACACGAACCTTAATCGTAGCTTCCACTCCCAATCAACCGCCACATGCTGCTTTCACTGTGTCGCCAAGCTCTGGACAACCGGGAACGTGGTTCACGTTTAGCGCCGCCCCGTCGAGTGATTCCGATGGCAGCATCGTCAGCTACATTTGGGATTTCGGAGATGGCGATACCGGATCTGGGATCACAGCCTACAACAACTACGTGTCTGCGGGCACCTATACCGTCGGACTGACAGTGACCGACAACGATGGTGCCACCGACTACACGACACAGCTTCTGTCCGTGCAAGCGGCGGCCGCGCCGGATCTGGTGGTTCAAAGCATCGCCCACTCCCCGCAGAATCCAACTATCGGGCAAAACGTCACGTTCTCCATCACGGTACGAAACCAAGGCAATGCGGCCGCCGGTTCCTTCCGTGTCCGATTGGAGGGCGCCAGCTCGTCTACGCAGACCTACGTTACACAGCTAACGGCCGGCGCATCGCAGATCGTGAATCTCACCTTACCCTTGACGAGTAGCGCCGAGACGTTCAACGCAACTGCGGACGACCTTGATCAAATCAGCGAGTCGTTTGAGAACAACAACAGCCGTTCCGTTCTCGTCACTGCAGCCGTAGTTCCATTGGTTGCGGACGCCGGGGGACCCTATGCGGGAACGTCAGGGACTCCGATTATCTTCAACGGGACTGCGTCCACCGGCGCGATCAGCACATACTTGTGGTCGTTCGGTGATGGCCATAGTGCGCAGGGAGTTTCCCCGAGCCACACCTACACCGCGTCTGGAACGTACACTGTCACGCTGACGGTGTATGGATCGGGCGGCCAGCAGTCCATCGATACCACGCCAGCGGTGGTCAGTTCGCCGCAGCCAGCATTGACGGCACAGCTGTACTTGCCGCAAGCCTCCTATGAAGTCGGCTCGCCACTCGTCGTAACCTATACCGTTAATCGGGCGGCCCATGTGTACCTGTGCGACGTAACCGCCGACGGCCGAGTCACGCTTCTGTTCCCCAGCTGGTTTGAGTCATCGCCGTCGGTAACCGCGGGCACTCACACGGTCCCAGGATCCGGCACGTACTCACTGCAAGTCACGGATCCCGTAGGGACTGAGACGCTCTACCTGTTCGCGGCCTCCGGTCAGATCTCGGGGTTCCCGACTTCATTCAGTTACGGATTCCCGTTGTTAAGCACCAATCCGTCCTCGTTCCGGAATGCAGTCCTCGCCACCATGCAATCACAGTTTGCAAGCGGCGATTGGGCGTTTGATTCGCTGGCGTTCCAGGTCGTCGCACAAACACCGACTACGGGAACCATTCGCGCGACATCCAACCCCACGCAAGCCCTTGTGAAGATCGACGGCACATCCGTTGGCTATACAACGCACGAGCAGCCAGGCGTCGCGCCGGGACTCCATACGGTCGAGATCTCCAAGTCGGGATATCAAACAGAAACGAGGCAAACAACCGTTGTCGCTGGATCCACCAGCACGGTATCTGTCACACTGACACCACTCCCGAGCAATGCGCCTCCGGTGGCTGATTTCAGCTTCAGTCCGAGCAACCCGATTGTCGGAGACACCGTTTCTTTCGACGCATCGTTGTCCAACGATCCCGACGGGAGCATCACGTCCTATGCGTGGAATTTCGGAGACGGCAACGTCGGCAACGGCCAGTTCGTCACTCACACGTACACAACCAGTGGGACACACAGCGTAACGCTGACGGTCGTCGACAACGACGGCGCACAAGACACTCTGATGAAGCCAGTGGCTGTGGGAACGTCCGAAGACATCGGATGGGTGTCGCCCGTTTCGCATGAAGATCCGGCCGCAAACTGGGTGGTTGAGGAACGCGCCTACGATGATGACATCGATCAGGACTACAACACGAACGCGCAGTACTACGCCCATCTTGCTGGAGAGTGGACGTCGTACATCATTCTCAATGCGCCGGAAGGTGGCATTCAGTGCGACCGCATCCGTCTGTTGCTGGGAGATTCCGCCCCGGGTAGCCTGAACCTGCTCTCTTGGGACATCGATGTGTATCGCGATGATGCGTGGGTCGACATCTACACGGGAACAGAAGGATCGCTGTCGGAACATCATCCTGGCGATGGCCACGAGTGGGTGGAGATCGCGTTTGATCAGGGATTGGTAACACGAATGCGCCTCAGGGCCTTTAACAATAACAGCAGAGGAGGCCAGACTCTCTCACGCATCTATGAGGCTGACTTCCATGATGCCACGGTTCCCACGCCGTAGGCGTTTTAGCAGCACTGACGCGGCGGCAAGCAATCCTTGCCGCCGTTTCTCTTCTGAACCGCTTCCGGCAAACATTGACCAATCGTTCAATCCATGCAAGAATAGCACACGGAATGCTGTCGACTTCACGGCAATTTCCCGGGGATGCAGGAGGTGGGGTATGAGCAACACAGCAAATCGCCAGTTCGTTCTGCTCGTTCTTGTCATGTTGGTTCTTGTCGGCTCTGGATCTGTCACAGCCGCACAGTCCACGCCACCGTGGTCGTGGGGTCCCATCCTGGGAGCAATCAGTGAGGACTCGGTGGCGTTGACTTGGAACACAATCCGTTCCATTGGGTTCGATTTCAGCTATTCACTGGCCCAGATCTATGATTCGACCGAGGAATGGGAGGAGACCCTGACGTATGAAGGGCATCTAGGTGTGGCCGAAATCTGGCTGCACGATCTTCTCCCGGGAACGACCTATCGCTTTCAACTCGTGTTCTACGAAGGGGATGCCGTATATCCTACCGAAATCGGAACGTTTCGGACTATTGATCCAGGAGCACGCTCGTTCTCGTTTGCCGTCTATGGGGCGACCGCGTCGCACCCTGATCGTCACAAGTTGGTCGCCAACATCATTGACGAGCAGACCAACGCCTCGCTGGTCATCCATTGTGGTGGCCTCGTCGAGTATCCGACCGAGGAGAGGTTCGAGAACTTCTTCTGGGCGATGTCAGATCTCGGCCGCACTCGACCCTACCTGACGGTTATTGGAGAGCATGATCGCGATGACGGTCTCTACTTCGAGAACTTCGCATTGCCATCGGGGGGCGGGATGCGCGACGAGCAGTGGTGGTCATTCGACTACGGACCGATTCACTTCGTCGGATTGGACTCGACGCTATCCGCGTTCACCGAAAACGCCGCGATGCAGGAACAGACAGCCTGGCTCAGGCAAGACCTCGCTAGCGCACAGGATCAACTGATCGTCGTGTTCACAGCAGATCCCCTGTACAGCGCTTCGTATGATTCTGGAGAGAACGAGCGCTTGCTGCCGATTTGGGAGCCGCTTTTCCTTCAGTATGGGGTCGACGTGGTATTCAGCAGCTCGATCCATTGCTACGAACACGTGTACGCTCATGGCATCCATTACGTCGTATCAGGAGGGGGCGGAGCTGGGTTGGTCGCTTCGCCATCCCGTATCGTGCCCGGTACCGTGTTTCGACGATACGGTCTGTTGCACTACATCGTGGGGACAGTCGCTGATGGCGCCTTGAGGATTGAAGCAATTCCTGTGGCCTCGATTAACGGCGACATCCTGACATTGTCTGCCAGCGGCCGTTCCATCGATACTTTCATTGTGCACACCGAGCAATAGATGAAGAAGAGTGGTCGGGACGCCCGGATTTGAACCGGGGACCTCTTGCGCCCCATGCAAGCACGCTACCAGGCTGCGCCACGTCCCGAAGTCTGTTCATGTTATTCTGAACCCACCTGCGGTACAAGTTGCGGTGTCAATGTCCAAAGCGATGCCGCTGGCGGATGAGTTCTCGTATCGAAATCCTCGCATGATAGCGAGATGTTAGAACGTCGGCCTCATCTGCCGTCATCCCGGCACGCAACAGCGATCGTCGAAAAGAAGATCGACTGTGGCGTCTCGTCCATATCAGGAAGATGACGGATCTCACAACACGACAGACAAGGATGGGGACGAGAACGGCGATCACAATTCCCGCCCACACTTTTCTTGGACCGTCGAGAATGCCTCTCAATGTGTTCAGTCGTCTCCTCTCTCATTGCGCGGTTTGGTGATGTTCACGTTGAAGCCATCCTCGCCGCCAAAGATGTCTCGCAGATTGATCATGTACCCTTTGGTCATGTCCATCGCTTGATCCCTTGGAATCCCCGCATCGACCAACTTCGTATAGAAGGTGGCGACGGCGTCGGCCATGTTCTCAGCCGCGCCCTTTGAGTAGAGCACGTCCCGCAATCCGCGCAACAGTCCCGGAACCTTGTCCGTGACGACGCCCAGTACTTCCTTCAAATCATCAATGTCTCTGATCAAATCGCTATCACTCATCATGCGCCTCCTTGTGTGGTGAGATGAGGCGGATTTTCCGCCCCAGTAGTTTCAAGTCTCCTCGAATTGGAACTCGTCCCTTCTGGTAACTCGCTCCGAACGAAAACCCAAGTAGGAACGACCCCATGTTAAAACTAGCCAGGGTCTTCCCCGCTGTCTGGCCGAGTACTTCCTTCCTCACTTCGGCGCTCGCACCGCCAAACTCGTCGAACGCAAGACGGACTTCCACATTCAGTCTCATCACCTGAGTCAGCTCATTGCGGCACCTCTCACACTGAGAAAGATGTGCCGCCACTTCTCGAGCCTCATCCACTGACAATGACCCATTGACGTACCATGGAATGAGCTCGCGAATCGAAGTGCATTCATTCATGTCAGCGCCTCCGCCAGCTTCCGCTTGGCATGGAACATCCTTGATTTCACCGTTCCAGACGGGATCCCAAGAATCCCTGCGATCTCTCCGTACGACAGTCCCTCATAGAATGTTAGGTAAACGACTTCGCGGTGATCGTCCGACAATTCGTCGAGAGCAGTCATCACGCGTTCGTGCTGAATGATGTTCTTCGACGGATCCGGCTGGACAAGCACAGGATTCTCCACGTTCTCTGTTCTCTTCTCCTTGCGCAACAGGGTGAGTGCCTGGTTGCGCGCGATTCCGAAAATCCACGTCGAAGCCTTTGAGCGCCCTCTGAATCGATCCGCTCCATTCCAGACTACAATCATCGTCTCTTGGGTAATCTCCTCAGCCAAGTGTTTGTCGTGAAGGATTGTGAAGGCATATCGATAGACACGATCGGCAAACTGATCATAGAGTTGCTGGAACGCAGCACCGTCTTTGTTGGCAACCTTGGCCAGCAAATCTCCGATCTGAGACACGGTTCACTCCTTGCTCGAATCTGCCTAGTATCGTTTCCCCTATCCTACACGCTTGCTGTTACAGCCTGTGACTCCGAGAAGCCCGATCACCTCCTTCACCGGTATGTGTCACTCACCGGAGGAGTGGTTCAATGCAGCCGGGAATGTCTACGTTGCTCTCCCCAGGACTGAAGAGGGATTCGGATTGCTGGCAGCGCTGAGTTGCGCTAATCGACGTATGGGAAGAGGAGGATCCGTGGCCCAGCGAGAGATCGCCTGGATTTGCGTTTCAGTTCTTCAATAGCTCACTCATCTTAGTCGCTTCCTGTTGGCGACCGCATGCTCCATGGCTTAGCAGTAGATCTCGGGACTAGAGCCACTGATCGAGGTACGTATCCGTCAGATTTTCCGGGTGTCCGGAGTACTGAATGAATCCGTCTCGATCGATAACGAAGGTTCGCGGAATCCCGACAACTCCGAACAGACTCTTGACTTCCCTGGCAGCGTCCAGCGACTCCCACAGGGCATACTCCGTCGAGTATCCGTTCTCAACGAGATAGTCTCGGGCTCGCGCCGCCGACTTGTCGATACTTACGAGGATGAGGATCACGCCACGATCCTGATTTCGTTCCGCCAATGCGTGAAGGCTGGGAAAGGACCTGAGACAAGGGCTGCACCACGTGGCCCAGAAGTCGAGCACGACGACACTGCCCCGCAGGTCAGACAACGTCACCATCGCCCCATCCAAACTCAGCAAGCTAAAATCAGGCGCCATCTCGGGAACCTTCTCCCCTCCTGAGAACAGGATGGTGGCAAGCAGGATCCCTGCTAGTGCAATGCTTATCAGAAGTCCGATGTTCTTCATGGTGTCTCCTCCCTCAAGAAGTGCGAGAGTGTATCACCGAGTCCAGAGCACCACAAAAGACACTCGGGACTCTTTGACGTTGTGAATGATCGAAAGGCAACGCCTATTGGGTCGCTGCTGCCCGTTGATCGGAGAACGCTCGCTCCATCAACTGCCTCTCGCCGTGCTCGGAAAACTCCTTGAGCACGTACGATGTGACAGCTAGATTTAGTTCTTCAACAAGCGACCGCTCGTTGGCAACTGCAATGATGGCCAACCGCTCCAGCATGGCTGTATCCAGCACATCGTGATTGTCACTCCCAGCCAAGGCCAATCCCCCTTGCCGTGAACCCCCACACAGTAATACAGGAAATTTTCCCTCTCAGTCAAGAGGCAGATGTCTAAGAGCATTCGCGCGATAAACTGCACGAAATGCCAGCTACAATAGGAATCCCTGCAATCCTGTAATGTGGCTTACACTCGCGCAATCGCCCTGCACAAGCACATTTCATTTCCTCGTGGGAAGTTCGTCACCTTGGCACACGATCCCGATTTACGAGAGGCATTGCTCACCCAATAGACTATGCCGTCTGTCGGCTGTAGATGATCGCAGCGTTGGCGGATAATGTCTCTCATGTGGAGGAGGAGACGATGATCGAGTCTGTTGCTGAGTTTTCGCGCTTAGCGAGTGCCGCTTCCAAGAAACGTGCTGGTTTCCAGGTGACTCAAGTCACAGAGTGCGACGGCTTGAGAATCGAAGCGGCCGTTCGGCGAGCTGGCCCGCGGTCCATCCGCGTCGAGTACAGGACGTACCAGAACCCTTGGACGGAGCTAGAAGAAACTCTATCCGGGCAAGTCGAATTCACCGGCAAGGAACTCTGCGGCCTCGTTATTCAATGTGACGGGCCAGTAACTTGGATCTACGATCCCTCAACCAACACGGTCATTCGGAAGCTCGGCTCCCACCTGTTCGAACCCATTCTCGGGCTGGCAACGCTGGGTGAACTTGCGTTTCTCGACACGCTGACGCAGGACTTCCTGCTGCGAGACAGGGGCGAGCAAAGCACTGATGGGCATGTCCTGCGTTGCATCAGCGTCAAGCCCAAGCAAGCGTACCGTTCGCAGCTTCTGTCAGCAGTGACATTTCCTATCGATGGCGCCTCGATTGATTTCGACACAGAGACCTTCTTTCCCATGCACATCTCCGTCGTGCCATCCAAGCAATCGCCAGCAGCTTCAATACTTGGCCCCGGGAAGACTCTCCGCATCACCTACAAGGACATGCAACTGCTGACGAAGGCAGAGCCCGACCCATTCTCGCCGCCAGCAGACGCCCGTTTATTCACGGAGTCGCTTACACCCGTGCAGGAGCTTGCCGATGCCGTCCCGTTCCCGATGCAACTGCGGCCCCTCTTTGATCACGGCTTCGAAGCGGCAGAATCGCCGGCTCGGCTAACACTCGATGCCGACATGGGCCGTGCGTTCGCGACCGCTCACTTTTCGACCCCCAATAGCTCGTCAGGCGAAGACACACCTGCAGCACGCTTGACGCTCTGCACCGGCAACTACATGTCTCGCAACATGGCACGCCGACGCACCGCCTTTTCCGAGATGGGAGATCCGTCCTCTGCTGAGACGTCACCGGTAAGGCTTCTTGATCGCAGCACGTTGTGGCAGCAGCGCCTCCCTGGAATCGACACACAGCATGCACCTGTCGAAGCCTTCTTCGAGAAGTCCGGCGTCTACTGGTTCTTGAGCGGAGCGGGAATGGAGCTTGATTTGATCGAGGCATTGGCCCATGAGCTGTTCGAGGCGAACGATGAAGCGATCGCGTGATTGGAAACTGCGAGCAACTCAAGCTCCGAATTTGACAGCGCGCGGCTGCTTCACGACCCTGTTCTCATCATGACCCAGCCGATTGAGCAGGAATTAGCCCGGCTTCGATCCGAAATCGAGCGACACAATCACCTCTACTACGTGGTGAATCAGCCTGAGCTAACCGATGCCGAATACGACGCTTTGTTCCAGAAACTCGGAGATCTCGAAGCGACATATCCAGAGCTCGTAACGCCCGACTCGCCGACGCAGCGGGTGGGATCCCAGCCTTCGCAATCCTTTGCAGCAATCGAGCACACAATCCCCATGCTCAGTTTCGCGAATGCATTCGACTCCGATGTGCTTCGCGATTTCGATCGCCGCGTTAGATCGCTTCTCGCTACGGAGGACGTCACCTACATCGCCGAGCCAAAGCTGGATGGGCTAGCCGTTGAACTTGTGTATCGTAACGGTCGTCTCGTCAACGGCTCGACACGAGGAGACGGACGCATGGGCGAAGACGTAACCGCAAATCTGCGGACCATTCGCAGCATTCCCTTGCGCCTCCGCGACTCATCGCTTCCGCCTCCCTCCCTTCTGGAGGTGCGCGGCGAGGTATTCATTGAGAAGGAGGCGTTTGAGGAACTGAATCGGCAGCGCGAGGCCGCCGCTCTGGCCCCATTCGCCAACACTCGCAATCTCGCCGCCGGGACACTTCGCCAGCTTGACACACGAATCACTGCCAGCAGGCCCTTGAGCATCTACTGCTATGACGTCGGTCGTGTGGAAGGGATCCCCATTGAGTCTCAGCAACAGATCCTCGCCACCTTGCCGGAGCTGGGGCTGCGAGTGAATCCCGACTACCGCGTTTGCGCGAACATCGAGGAAGCAATCGAGTTCTATCAGGACATCCAGAGCACCCGCCAACAGCTGCCGTATGATGCTGACGGGATCGTCGTCAAGGTCGATTCGTTCGCGGCCAGAGACAAACTAGGAACGATAAGCCGCAGCCCGCGCTGGGCGATTGCTGGCAAGTTCCCCGCGTCACAAGGTATCACGAAGCTTCAGGACATCGTCATTTCTGTCGGCAGGACAGGCGCGTTGACACCGGTGGCTGTGTTGAAGCCGGTGCGCGTTCACGGCGTCGAAATCTCTAGTGCCACTCTTCACAACGAAGATGAAATCCAGCGCAAGGACATCCGAATTGGGGACTCGGTGATCGTTGAACGCGCCGGCGACGTCATCCCGAAGATTGCTCGCTCTCTCCCCGAGCTGCGCACCGGAGATGAGCGTCAGTTCGTGATGCCAACCACATGCCCGGTTTGTGGCTCCGAGGTTCTGCGTGTGGAGACTGAGGCCGCTCATCGCTGTCTGAACACATCCTGTCCGGCGCGCTTCAAGCAGTCGGTCCTTCACTTCATTTCCAAGGCAGGACTGGATGTCGAAGGCATGGGGCCGCAGTTGATCACTCAACTGGTGGATCGTGGCATCGTCACCTCGCTAGCCGACTTGTTCAAGCTCGATCGCGATGCCCTGATCGAGCTAGAGCGGATCGGGGCCAGGTCTGCCGCCGCCCTGCTTTCTGCCCTCGAAGCCGCTAAGCAAGTAACCCTGAGCCGATTCCTGTTTGCATTGGGAATCCCCGGCGTCGGGACACATCTTGCTGGCGTGTTGGCTCGAAACTTCGGAGATCTTGAGTCGCTAGCTCAAGCCAACGAAGAAGCGCTCGCCTCCATTCGCGAAATCGGCCCGCTGTCAGCTCATGCAATTGCCGCCTTCTTCGCGAACGAACACAGTCAGCAAGCGATCCAAGACCTGCTGGATGCAGGACTGACTCTCACAGCGTCGTCAACGGAATCAGAAAGCGGCGTGCTGTCTGGAAAGCGGTTCGTGTTCACGGGCTCGCTGGCTTCGATGACACGGCCCCAGGCCGGTGACCACGTCAGGGCACTGGGAGGCATCGTCGCATCGTCTGTCAGCAAGAACACCAATTTCGTTGTCGTAGGAGAGAACCCAGGATCCAAGGCGGACACGGCCCAGAAACTCGGCGTATCCATTCTCTCCGAGGACGAGTTTATGGAGCTTCTCTCATCTCATGAATAAGGCAAGATTGCTCGACCTGTCGTTTGAAGATTTGCTCGCAAACCTGGAGGAACTTCACGAGCCACCGTTTCGCGCCTCTCAAATCTGGCGCGCCGTGTTCAAGGATCTCGTCTCCTCCTATGCCGATACAACAACGCTACCGAAAGCGCTAAGACAGCGCTTGGCGTCCGTCCTCCCCTGGCCAGAGATGGCAGCACTGAAGACATTGCAGAGCCGGGACCGATACACGACGAAGCTGCTGCTTGCACTGGACGATGCGGAAACCATCGAAACGGTTGTGATGCGCTATACGAGACGAAACACCGCCTGCATTTCCACGCAAGTGGGCTGCGCAATGCGTTGCCAGTTCTGTGCAACCGGACAATCCGGGTTCACACGAGATCTGACGACTGCGGAGATCGTCGGCCAGGTCCTGGCAGCGGCTCGATTGCTGCATGGCGAGTCCGAGCATCTTTCAAACATCGTCTACATGGGCATGGGCGAGCCGTTCGCCAATTACGATGCCACGCTGCAATCCATTCGCATCCTCAATGATCCACGGGGGTTCTCATTAGGAGCGCGTTCGTTCACAATCTCTACCGTCGGCATCGTTCCCGGGATTGAGCGTCTTAGCCGGGAGAAGCTACAGGTCAACCTCGCCGTGTCACTCCATACCGCCGATGATGCGTTGCGCGACCGCCTGGTTC